>AMCI01000995.1_pt1 | contig 13528 bp, 10 predicted proteins | sample 419838 | NCBI WGS metagenome assembly AMCI01 (sample SAMN01090643, study PRJNA158313) | gut metagenome
ATAGGGTTAGGTAATGCAACCTATCGGTTTCCATCACCTAAAGCGGCGCTTTACGACCCCTAAAGTGCCGCTTTAGCTGGCGTAAGTTGCCACTTTAGATTGCTATCATTTTTGTACATCGTGGTGAAAGATGGACGATTGTATACCCTTTCCCATCTTCCACACTTCTATTTTCAACACTTATAATGGGAGGTTTCACGCTTCAATTCTTTTTATTTCAATCAGTTACGGTGAAACGTGTGAAAGATATTGCAAGCAGTCGCAGGTGAAGAAAAAGCAAGCCTCGATGAAAGGATGAAGGGTTAACCACAACGTATTGGTTTTCAACATATTTGAGAGAAAGGTGAAAGATGTAAGACAGAAAACTAAAAAATAAGGGTGCATTTCCGAAGGAATGCACCCTATATTTATATCTTTCAACAAGCGGAGGATTATTTACCTGCAAGTTCGTTGATAACAGCCATAATCTGCTGACCAATTTCCTCAGCTGCTTCCATTGTAGAAGCTTCGCTGTACACACGGATAATCGGCTCTGTGTTACTCTTGCGCAAGTGAACCCACTTGTCAGCAAAGTCAATCTTCACACCGTCAATGTCGTTGATTTCTTCGTTCTTATAGATGTCCTTCACCTTGGAAAGGATAGCATCCACATCAATTTCCGGAGTCAAATCAACACGGTTCTTGGCTATGAAATAAGGAGGATAAGTAGCACGCAGTTCGCTCACCTTCTTACCTTCGTGAGCTAGATGGCTAAGGAACAAAGCGATACCTACCAACGCATCACGACCATAGTGGCTGGCAGGATAGATAACTCCACCGTTACCTTCACCACCGATGACAGCGTTTGTAGCCTTCATCTTGGTTACCACATTCACTTCACCCACTGCCGAAGCATTGTATTCCATACCATATTTACGAGTCACATCACGCAGAGCACGAGTAGAACTCAAGTTGGATACCGTATTGCCTGGAGTATGTTTCAATACATAATCAGCCACCGTAACCAACGTATATTCTTCACCATACATCTTACCGTCTTCACAAATCATAGCCAAACGGTCCACATCTGGGTCAACCACGAATGCCACATCCGCTTTGCCGCCCTTCATGAGGTTCATGATGTCGCCCAAGTTCTTTTCAAGCGGTTCCGGATTGTGCTGGAAGTTACCAGTCGGTTCACAATACAATTTTTCTACGTGTTTCACACCCAGACGTTCCAACAGTTCAGGAAGGATGATACCCCCTACCGAGTTCACACAGTCGATAGCCACACGGAAGTCAGCCTTCTTGATAGCTTCCACATCCACCAAGTCGAGAGCCAACACACTGTCGATATGTTTCTGATTGTACGTCAAATCTTTGCGATAAGAGCCCAAATGATCTACATCAGCAAAATCAAATTCTTCAGCCTCAGCAATGCGAAGCACTTCGTTACCTTCTTCCTTATTTAGGAATTCACCGCGTTCGTTGAGCAACTTCAGCGCATTCCATTGTTTCGGATTATGAGAAGCAGTCAGGATGATACCACCTGATGCACCTTCCATCGTTACAGCCAATTCTGTAGTCGGAGTAGAAGCCAAATCAATGTCCACTACATCCCAGCCCATTCCCATCAATGTGCCGACTACTACGTTTTTTACCATTTCACCTGAGATACGTGCATCGCGACCTACCACGATCTTGTTGCTTTTTACCGTACATGTCTTACGAATCAATGTTGCGTAAGCTGAAGTGAACTTTACAATATCCAGCGGGTTCAATCCTTCGCCCGCTCCTCCGCCGATAGTACCGCGGATACCAGAGATAGATTTGATTAGAGTCATAGTTCTTTTAGTAAAAGATTTATAAATTGTTAATATGATTAGCTTCTTGCTTTCATGAACTCAGTGATGTTGTAGAAGTAAGGCACCACATATTGCTGCGCAGAGCTGTGTCCCATTTTGGAAGGAACAATCAGACGCACATGAGCCATGTCACGCAAATAAGGCAGTGCCAAGAGCCATCCCTGCGGAACAGCCGTACTTCCATAGAAGGAAGCCCATACATAGTCCATCTCAGTAAAAGTACCTGCCGAATAAGTGTCCGTCTTCACATAACGGAACACCGCCGGTTTGGCATACAACTGTCCGGCATCTTCAAATCCTTCCAAGGGGATATTGAAGGCTGCCACTTCGCGTGAATCAATATTGATTTCCTCATAACGGGTACAGATAATATTACCGTCTTCAAACTTATAGGCATTTTTATCGTTTACATCCGATGTGCCACGGTCAATAATCTGCATATATACCCCTTCACTGGGGAAGAATACGAATTCGTCATACGCATCACCATTCACCTTAGCCTTTGTCACGGTGTCGTTCCGTTCAAACTCCTCTATAGAAATCACATGAATGGCGCTATCCTTGATAAATTTCTCTACTGCATCTTTCTCTTCTTCCAACATTTCAGCATACGTCTTCGAATCATCGCAAGCCTGGAACAAACTTCCAGCAGTCAACAAAGAGAGAAATAAAAAAATAAGTTTCTTCATTATCTGTTTATTAACTTTATTCTGTACAAATGTATCTCAAAATCATTAAAAGTTAAAAGAGGAAAGTTGAAAGTTCGTATCTTTTAACCTTTTCCCCCTCACTTTTAACCTTACGGATTAGCAACTGGCTGTCAGCAAGGGTTTATATTTTTCCAATGCCTTTTCAAAAACCGCTCTGGCTTCTTCCATCGTTCCGAAAAACTCGCCTCCGGAAGCGTTGAGATGTCCGCCTCCGTTGAAAAATTCAGCAGCTACCTGATTGCAAGGGAACGTGCCTACCGAACGAAGCGATATCTTAATCATGGATTTTTCAGTATCCTCCCTCAAAAAACAGGAGAAACATACATTTTTAATGGAAAGAGGAATGTTCACAAAACCTTCACTGTCTCCTTTTACATAATGAAAGTTGTCCTGCTCGGCCACCGTCAGCGTAATCAAAGCAGCATTATAATCAGAATAAACGGTCATGTTGGACAATACGTATCCCATGAGACGCAAACGGCTTTCAGAATAAGTGTTGAACACCTTCCGGTAAATATCATCCTTGTCAATTCCCTTGGAAAGCAGTTCGCTGATGATGAAATAGATTTCTTGATTGTTGGAATTGTAAGTAAAACCTCCTGTATCGGTCATCATACCCGTGTAAATACATTCAGCTCCTTCTTTTGAAAGGTCACTGAAATAACCCATGCGGCAAATCAAGCGGAAAACAAGTTCCGAAGTGGAGGAGATTTGGGGATAAGACATAACAATCTTACAGAAATCATCCGGATAAAGATGATGGTCTATCAGAATCTTGCGGGCAGGGGAAGCAGCTACCGCATCAGCCATTTCATCAATGCGTTTCAAGGCGTTGAAATCCAAACAGCATATCACATCGGCTTCGGCAATCAGCTTATCGGCAAAGTCTTTGTAATGGTCATACAACAGAATATCCTTGCTGCCGGGCATCCACTTCAGGAAATTCGGAAAGGCATTCGGGACGATGACATTGACCGTTTTTTCCTGGGATTCAAGGAAATGAAAAAGTCCCAAAGAGGAACCGATAGCATCTCCATCTGGAGAAACATGGGATACGATTACTATTTTTTCTGCTCGTTCAAACCATTTGGCAAAATGGTCGATGTCTGCTTGTGCAATAATTTTTGTCAACATATACTATTTCATACTCCTGTGCGGTTTCTAAAAGGAAAGCGCACGGTGATTTTAAACCTGATTTATTTTTGCAAAGGTAAGATAAATCTTAATACTTATAGCAAAAAGCGAACAGAACCTTCATCAGACAGAGAGATAAAATGCAAATGTTTTTGCAGACATTCCTCTTTCAAGCGGTTTCGCCGGTAGTCGGAAAGGGAAGAATCCAGAATGACACAACCAGGAAGAAAAAGCCGCGTCAGTGCAACCAACTGCCCTGTATACCCTTTACATATATAAAGATAATCCACCCGACAGGCAACCCCATCATCTGCACGCAGCTGTTTCCAGCGGTTGTCTGTCACCATGCAGACGCGCTGCCCGTGCCAGCAGATCAACTGCTGGCGCCGAAAAAAATGCTGTCCCACACTGTCACGACTCCCTTCTGCTGGCGGATACAGATGACAATGATGCCAATAGTTGGCTGCAGTCTGACGCAACCGCTGCCGATTGGGCAGTGAATCGGCATACTGAATGCAAGAATGCCTGCTTGATTCAATGAAATGGACAGCCGGACAGCCCCGAACGTTGTAAAAAACAATCGAAGTCCGCGGACGGTCGGTCCATACCGCAAACGAATGAACCGCTCCCCAAGCGGCAAGCAGCACAAGAACAGTGACCAGGCGGGCGTAGCGCCGGTGGCACAGATAACAGAAAAAAGCTCCCAGCACCAGATAGCAGCCGGCTACCTCCAAAGGATACAGCCAAATGCCATCGACCGATGCGTAAGGCAGCTGCTCCACCCACCTCACCAGCTGATTGAGCATGCGCAGCATTTTATCCAATCCGACGGCTGCTACCGCTTGCAAACAGGGCAATGGGGTAAGCAACAACAGGATGACTGCTACATAAAGAATAAGGGTAACCATCGGCACTACGAGGAGGTTGGTCAGCAAGAAATGGGTAGAAAAACGGGAAAAATAAAACAGGACTAAAGGGGCCGTACCCAACTGTGCGGCTACCGAAACACTGAGTAGCCCCCATAAATATTTTCCTGCCCGATGATGGAGCGTACAAAGCCGGTAGAAAAAGGGCTGGAACAGCAAAATGGAAAGTACAGCTGCAAACGACAACTGAAATCCCACATCAAACAGCCACACCGGATTGAACAGCAACATCAACCAGGCTGTCAATGCAAGAGTGTTTAATGAAAACGACTGACGACCGCATAAATCGGCCAATGCCCAGATGGAGAACATCGAAGCAGAACGAACCACCGAAGGGGAAAGGCCGGTAAAGAAAGCAAACAGCCACAAAAGGAGAATCAACAGAAGGGAACGCAGGACGCGACCGGACTGTCCCCCTAAAAGCAAAGGGCGGAGCAGAAAGAAAGCCAGGGCATAGAGCAGACCGATGTGCAGTCCGGAAAGGGCCAGCACATGACTAACACCGGCTACGGAGTAACTCTCACGCACAGATTCACTTAAATCGGTTTTATCACCCAACGTAAGAGCGGAAAGAACAGCCAGTTCATCTCCCTCAATCCCCAGCCGGCGATAAAGATTCTCTATCTGCGTGCGGTAAGAGGCAGCCAAACGATACAAGACAGTTGCAATTCCTTCTTTTTCTTTCCGGCATTCACTGAACTGCCAATGGCCGGAAGCCACGAACCCGGTACCGCTGATTCCCTTTCTTATCAGGTATCGGGCATAATCGAACTCATCGAAATTGCGGGCAGAAACAGGCGGGGAAATGCGCGACCGCACCCATAACTCCTCTCCCATCTGAAGCCGGGAAGACAAAGAATCGCGCTGAAAATACAGAATAGCCTGTTTGTTTACGGGGTGAATGCCCAGAGAATCGTGCCGCTCCTTGAGCCACACCCGACAAAGAGCGGTGCGTTCCCTAACCTCTGGAAAATCGTTCACACGAAGTCGATAGATTGCTTCTTCCTTGGGGAATTCGGATGCTACTTTCTTCAACTGCAGGTTCACTGACAGCCATCCTCCGGCAAGACAGAACAGGCTCAGCGAGACCCCAAAGCACCAGCGCCAGGAGTAACGCTCGGAAAAATAAAATAAGAAAGAAAGGCATGCCCAAAGAATACAGGCAAGGAATCCCCACAGAGGCTCTGAGAAAGAGTCGGAGAAACGGTCGCCGCAATAAATTCCTAATATCCAGGGAACAGCCAACCGAAAGAAAGGATATTTATGAAGAAAAGGAATCATCCTTTCAAAGAAAAAGAAAAGTGTGCCGGCCTCCCTTACTTTTCAAGGACTGCCCATCCGGCACACTTTCTTGATTCTTATTTCTTATAATTCATGTAGCTGATGAATCATGGCTTCCGGAACGGGAGCCTTGAAGATGGCATTACCGGCCACCAGTGCATCGGCACCCGCCTCAACGAGCCGTGCCCCTGTTTCCAGATTGACCCCACCGTCGACTTCAATCAGCGCCTTCGACCCGGTGCGTTCAATCAGCGCACGCAGTTCGCGCACCTTTTCCACCGAATGTTCAATGAATTTCTGTCCGCCGAATCCCGGATTGACACTCATTACCAACACCATATATACATCTTGGATTATATCCTGCAACAAAGAGACAGGAGTGCCTGGATTAATCGTCACAGCCGGCTGCATGCCCGCTTCCCTGATTTGCTGAATGACCCGATGCACATGTGGACAAGCTTCCAAGTGCACATTCATAATCTGAGCACCCAAAGCCTTTACTTCCGGAATAAACTTCTCCGGATTGACAATCATCAGGTGTACATCCAGCGGCTTCTGAGTCAAAGCAGCAACATGCTTCAGCACAGGAAAGCCAAAAGAGATATTCGGAACAAACACACCATCCATTATATCCACATGTACCCATTCCGCCTCACTGCGGTTAATCATTTCCATGTCTTTTGCCAAGTATCCGAAATCAGCAGAAAGAATCGAAGGAGAAATAATCGGTTTCTTCATTGTTATATTCTATTAGTCTCAAAACTGAGACGGTTCATACTATCTGTTTCTATAAACTACTTCATCTTACCTCCGTCAGCCAGGCGGTAGCCGCGCAGCAGTTCGTCGATTTTCAGCCGTTTTTTACCGGGAAGCTGCAAAGAAAGCAAAGAGACAAAACCATCGGGCACAGCCACTTTGAGGTATTTCTTGCCGTCTGTCAGCACCGTACCCACTTCCAACTGATGGGGTTCATACACTTTCTCACTCTCGAAGACCTTCAGTACCACTGTTTCGCCTTCGGCAGTAATCAGTTCACTCCAAGCGGCAGGATAAGGAGAAAGACCGCGGATAAAATCGTATATCTTCTTCACCGGCTGATTCCAATTGATATGGCAGGTATCCTTGAAGATTTTCGGTGCCGGACGGAGTTCGCCCACCACCGCCATCTCTTCTTGCGGGATTGTCTTCACCGTATCGTTAAGAATAGCTTCAACCGTATCAACGACCAACTTCCCTCCCAGCATCATTAACTTATCATGCACCACTTCTACGTTGTCGGTATCGGCAATAGGCACAGCCACCTGCTGAATCACCTCCCCGGTATCAATCTCATGCTTCAGAAAGAAAGTCGTGATACCCGTTTCCGTATCACCGTTGATGACCGCCCAATTGATAGGAGCTGCTCCCCGATACTGCGGAAGCAGAGAAGCATGGAGATTGAACGTACCCAGTCTCGGCATATTCCACACCACCTCCGGCAACATACGGAAAGCCACCACAATCTGCAAATCGGCTTTCCACGCACGCAAAGCCTCCAAAAATTCCTCATCCTTCAGGCGTTCGGGCTGCAACAAAGGAAGTTGCTTTTCCAAAGCATACTTTTTCACCGGAGAATACTGAATTTTATGTCCTCTCCCAGCCGGTTTATCGGGCATCGTAATCACACCCACCACATGATAGCCGCCCTCCACCAATTGGCGTAATGACTCCACGGCAAAATCGGGAGTCCCCATATATACGATTCTTAAATCTTCTTTTTGCATAACTTAATCTTCAGAAAAATGAACCAACACCTGTCGGTATGAGTTAAATATCTTCGATTTCGAAACGAAACCTTCGTAACGTCCTTCCTCGTCCACCACAGGCAAATTCCATGCCTTGGTATCATCAAATGTCTGCATCACCTGCTCCATGCCGTCAGTCGTATAGATTTTGGCAGGCGCTGAAGTCATCAGTTTGCTCACCGTGAAGCGGTGATACAATTCCTGACGGAACATGATGTTGCGGATATCATCCAAGAGAACGACACCCAACAGTTCGCCGGTAGTCTTTTCGGTCACCGGAAATACATTGCGATGAGAAGAAGCAATCGCCTTAACGAGTTCACCCAAATCCATTTCCGGATGAACGGCAACGAAATCCTTCTCCACCACATTTTCCATTTTCATCAATGTGAGCACAGCTTTATCTTTATGATGCGTAAGGAGTTGTCCTTTCTTGGCCAAACGCATGGAATAAATACTGTGGGGTTCAAAAGCGATAATCGTGAGATACGAACTCACCGACACAATCATCAACGGAAGAAACAAGTCGTAACCTCCGGTAAGCTCGGCAATCAGAAAAACACCCGTCAGCGGTGCATGCATCACCCCGCTCATCACACCGGCCATACCCATCAAAGCGAAGTTCTTTTCGGGTAAGTAAGCCGAGAAAGCAAAGTCGTTGCTGAAGTGAGAAAAAACAAATCCGGCAATACATCCCAGATACAGCGAAGGCGCAAAAATACCACCGCAACCGCCGCCCCCGTTGGTTGCACTCGACGCAAACACTTTGAACAAGATAATGAGCACCAGATAGAGCAAAAGCAGTTGGCTGTAGCCATAAAAGATGGAGTTGTTCATCACCGTATTCCATTCAGCCACGGTAGTGCCGTTGAGCAAGAGTTCAATCGTATCATAGCCTTCACCATAAAGCGGAGGGAAGAGGAAGATCAGCACACTCAGCATCACCCCACCGAAAGCCAGTTTCTTGTACGGATTATCCAACCGTCCGAACACCCCTTCCACCGAATTCATGGCCCGTGTAAAATAAAGCGAAACCAGACCACAGAAAATTCCCAGCAAAATAACATAGGGTATGCGGTTCAACGCAAAAGCCTCATCCAGATGGAACTTAAACATCGCCTCCGTACCGGTTGTAATATAAGAAAGGGTGGCTGCCGTTACAGAAGAAATCAGCAACGGAAGCAGAGAAGACATCGTCAGGTCAATCATCAGCACCTCCAGCGTAAACACCAGTCCGGCAATCGGAGCCTTAAAGATACCCGCAATGGCACCGGCAGCTCCACAGCCTACCAGCAACATCAAAGTGCGGTGTTCCATTTTGAACACACTCCCTAGGTTGGAACCGATGGCCGAACCGGTGAGCACAATCGGAGCCTCGGCTCCTACCGAACCACCGAAACCGATAGTAATGCCACTGGCTACAATCGACGACCAGATGTTGTGCCGTTTGATGCGCCCTTGCCTACGGGAAATGGCATACAGGATTTTCGTTACGCCGTGACTGATGTCATCCTTCACAATGTGGCGCACAAACCAGCCAGACAGGAAAATACCCACCACCGGATAAACCAAATACAGGTAGTTGGCTTCGGTCACATTAAAATTATCTGTCAGGAAATTCTGAATCTGGTGGATAAAGAATTTCAAAATCAAAGCAGCCAATGCCGTGAAAATACCAACCAGAAAACTCAGAATAAGAATAAATTGCTTTTCCTTGATATTGTCTTCACGCCAAATAATGCACCGCTGCATCAAACTCAACTTTTCTTCTGTCCTCATTTATTTGCGAATTATCTTGATGACTCCCCCTTTATCCAACTTAATGATGCTCGAGGGTTTCGGCTTGCTCAAATCATCTTGGCGATAACCAACAATGTAATCAACAGCCGACTTGATTTCTTCACTGATTTCACTGAAATTTGCCGCTGCAGGCTGTCCGCTCACGTTGGCAGAAGTAGACACAATTGCTTTGCGGAAACGTTGGCACAGCCGTCTGGAAAATTCTTCATTGGTCACCCGAATGCCCACACTGCCATCCTCAGCCAGCAGATTTGGCGCCAGGTTTCTTGCTCCCGAATAAATAATAGTAAGGGGTTTGTCTGACAGTTCAATCAAATCCCATGCAATGGAAGGTACGTCCTGCACATAGAAATCCACCTTTACAGGCGTATCCACCAGCACCAGGAGCGCCTTGCTGTCGGCCCGTTTTTTTATTTCATACACCCGACGTACTGCCTCTTCATTCGTCGCGTCACAACCGATACCCCAAACCGTATCCGTAGGGTAAAGAATCACCCCACCCTCATACATTACCTGGCAAGCTTTTTTAATATCTTCTATCATTTCTTGGTTCTTATCAATTGAGAATAACACGCAAAAATACTATTTTTGTGGCGAATTCAAAAAAATTAAGTGAAAACAAATCTCTTAAAATGTAATTTGTATACTCCAATTATTATGCTTAATATTGCAATGTGTTTCTCTTCTCAATAAAAAATTCTTTAATCATCTATTCAAACATTTTTATGAACATGAACAATAAAATTCGCAGTCTGATTATTTCCGGACTCTGTTGCTTAGGAAGTGTAAACGGACAAAGCCAAACAGGAATCACCCATTCGGGACAACCTACCGGACAAAAACCTTTTCCGACAGTTCAATACACAGAACTTGCCAACCCAACCCCTACCGACGAGACATCATGGAAAGGAATAAATGAAGCCCGTTGCGCCTGGGGAAACAGTTACACACGCTACAAGAAAGAAAGCAATCCGCGCCTGAACAAAAAAAGCATCCAACTCACCGGATGGAAAGGAGAAAGAGTAGCTGCCCAACTCGTTATTTCATCAGGCATCAATTTGGAAAGCGTTTCAGTAGAAACGTCTCCTCTGATACATTCCTCCGGCAAGAATCAGTTGGCTGACGACCGCCTACTGAAAGGTTTTGTGCGCTACGTAATGACGGACGAACTGAATAAGGAAGGTAGCGGCAGTTGCGGACATCGTCCGGATTTATCTTTATTCGACTCTACACTGGTAGCCGATCCCATCGACCACCTGACTCTCACCCTACCCATGAAAGCCAAGACTTCTCAAGGATATTGGATTCGTGTCTGGATTCCTGAAGATGCCACACCGGGGCAGTACACCTCCACCGTTACCGTAAAAAATAAAGAAACGGTAATCGGCCGCCTCAAACTACAAGTCTATGTTCAAAACCGCACGCTCCCCGCACCAAGCGAATGGGCTTTCCATCTGGATTTGTGGCAAAATCCTTTCGCCGTGGCCCGCTATCATCAGGTACCGGTGTGGTCGGAAGAGCACTTCAAGTTGCTGAAAGCAGAAATGAAGCCGTATGCAGATGCCGGCGGTAAAGTGATTACCACTTCCATCATGCATCATCCCTGGAGTGCCCAGACATACGATCCGTTTGAAACCATGATTACGTGGGTAAAACGAATTGACGGCACGTGGCTGTTCGACTATACCGTCTTCGACAAATGGGTGCAGTTTATGATGGATATGGGAGTGAAAAAAGAAATCGGTTGTTACTCCATGATTCCCTGGAAACTTTCTTTCCAGTACTTTGACCAGGCCACCAACAGGCTGAAAGCACTGAAGACCAAGCCAGGTGATAAAGAATATCACGACCTATGGGTCAATATGCTAAAGGACTTCGCCGCCCACTTGAAAGCCAAAGGGTGGTTTGAGATTACCCATATTGCCATGGACGAACGCCCGATGCCCGATATGCTGGAAGCGTTTAAAATCATCCGTGAAGCAGACCCTCATTTCAATGTCTCACTGGCTGGGGCGCTGCATGCCGAACTTTCGGATGAACTGAATGACTATTGTGTGGCCATTGCCGACAAATATCCGGAAGAAATGAAGAAAAAAAGAAAAGCGGAAGGAAAGGTTACTACCTATTATACTTGCTGTACTGAATCATGGCCCAACACCTACACATTCAGCAACCCGGCAGAGGGGGCCTGGATTGGATGGTATGCCGCCAAAGAGAACTTAGACGGGTATTTGCGCTGGGCACTCAACAGCTGGACCATCGAACCACTGCTCGACAGTCGTTTCTATACATGGGGAGCCGGCGACACCTATTTGCTGTATCCGGGCGGAAGAACATGTCTTCGCTTCGAAAACCTGATAGAAGGTATTCAGGCTTACGAGAAAGTACGCATTCTCAAAGAAGAGTTGCAAGCTCAGGGGCAAACAGCAACGCTGCGCAAACTAGACAAGGTGCTACAAAGCTTCGATGAAGTGCAACTGGTAAAAACGCCTGCCGAAATATTTGTGGAAAAAGCCAAGGCATTTATCAACCGCCTCTAATTAACACTAATATTATATCAACATGAAAATGAAAATGAAAAAGAATCTTTACGCTTTACTGGCAGGTTCAGTCCTGCTGGCTGCTTGCCAAACTGCTCCGCAACAGACTGTTTTGAAGGGAGAACTCACAGGTGTAGAAAGCGACACGCTGATTGTGAACTACTTTGCCGTGAACGACTTCAGGCGCCAGCATGTAAAACATGACACCATTGCCTTGCAACAGGGCAAATTCTCGTATACTCTGCCTACTGACTCGATTCCAACAGAAGTGTGGCTGTATGCCAAACCGATAGCTGGCATGGGATATGACATGAGAGCCAACACGCAAGTGGTGCTGTTTCCAGGACAGACGATTACACTGACCGGTGAACTGAAAGACTGTACGGCTTCCGGAAGCAAATTCCATGATGAACTGGCAGCAGTCGTGGCACAGCAAAAACCCATCCGTATCCAAATGGATTCTGTGAGTAGCCTGCTGATAAAACTTCAAAATGAAAAAGTTCCTCAGGAAGAGATACAAAAGCTGTATACCGAACAGTTCAAGCCGCTGATTAGTCAACAGAAAGAAGTATACGTGAAATACATCCGCGAACATCTAAACAGCGATGCGTCGTTGTATCTGCTTTCGCAACTGGGCTTGAAAGAATCGAAAGAATTCTTGCCTCAACTGGATGCCGCTGTGAAAGAAGGTCAGCTGGCTTCTCTTTACGAATGGATTGATGCTGCTATCCAACGCGACCTGGCATTTGAAGAAGCTAAAAAGAATGTAGCAGAAGGTAAACCGGCTCCCGACTTTACGCTGACAGACATCAACGGTAAGCCGTTCACGCTCTCTTCATTGCGCGGTAAATATGTGGTGCTCGACTTTTGGGGAAGTTGGTGCGGCTGGTGTATCAAGGGAATGCCTGAAATGAAAAAATACTATGCCAAGTACCAGAATAAACTGGAAATTGTAGGTATTGACTGCCGTGACACGGAGGAAAAATGGAAAGATGCAGTCAAACGGCACGAACTACCTTGGCTGAACGTGCAAAATGACGATGCAACCGACGCTACGCTGCTGTATGCTGTCAACGGATTCCCTACAAAAATTGTGATTGACCCGAAAGGCAACATCAACAAAATTGTAATCGGTGAAGACCCGGCATTCTATAAGCATCTGGACCAATTGTTCAAATAAAAAAAGAACCATTGAAAAATAATAGTATCACGGCGTTTAAACAAAACACCGTGATATTTTTTTCCCTCACAGCCACACAGCCTGCCCGTCTTTCCACTCTGTTATTTCCTTTCCTCCTCGCACGGCTCTTTCATTTAAAGTAGAAGTAATAACATAGTATCCCTTACCCGATTTGTAGGGAATCAGGTAATTTTCCTTTGTTGTATATCAGATAGTTATGCTTTTATCAAAATCTGTTTTTTGTTATTTTGGGCGTAAGAAGTTTAAAAGTCCGGTGAAGTTCATAGATACATATCTCATAATCTCAGTCATTCCTTTTCTCTTGTCAA
>AMCI01001007.1_pt1 | contig 13426 bp, 9 predicted proteins | sample 419838 | NCBI WGS metagenome assembly AMCI01 (sample SAMN01090643, study PRJNA158313) | gut metagenome
GTCATCTCCACCTGTTGCTTCAAGGCTACCGTTGGCAGCACGTTGGCCAGCAGCTCCGACAGGGTGCCGGCCTGGTCCTTCTTGCTCCAGATAAGGAGATTCTTTCCGGCCCGGGTCAGAGCCACATACAGAAGGTTCAGGTTGTCCACCCACAGCTGCAGGCGTTCTTGCAGATAGTTATTGTCGTACAGCGAATCTTTCATCAGCTTGTTGTAGGCAATCGGCAAGAGGTCCAGGCGGTTGAAAGGCGATTCAGTCGGTTCACACCACACCCGGTGGTCGTTCCGTTCACTCTCCAGCTTCCAGTCGCAGAAGGGCAGGAGCACCGTGTGGAATTCCAGCCCCTTCGATTTGTGGATGGAGAAAATGCGGATACCCTCCACCTCCCCGCTCGGGATGGTCTTGCTGTTGAGTTTCTCCTCCCAATAGCGGATAAAGGCATCCAGTTCCGAAGAGTTATTCTGGAGATAATCGGTCACTGCGTCAAAGAAAGCAAACAGATAGGCATCCTGATCGTTGATGCACTTCAGTTGGAAGATGCCGAACAGTTCTTCCAGCAATTCGTAGAGAGGCATCAGTTTTAGCTCATCTTTTCGCTCCAGCAACTCAGCCGGCAGATACGTTTCAGCCGGTTGGAGCATCAGCGTGTTCCAGTCCTCCGAGCGATGCAGGACGTCGTTCTGATACGCAATGGCCAGTTGAGCACGGGCGATGAGGTTGTTCTCGTCCGAGAGATAGCGCAGGGCATCCATCAGTATGCAGATGGCTTTCGAAGCACTCAGCTGGAACGCTTCGTCCGACACAATCTTATAGTGAAGCACCTTGTCGAAGTAATCGGCAATGAGCGGTATCCGGTTGTTCTTGCGCACCAGGATAGCCATATCGTTGAGGCGCACCCCGCTGGCCAGCAGACGCTGCACCTCCTGCCCCAGGCTCACCAGCGTCTCTTGCGGGTAGTCATGCTCCTTGTCGCTGTCCAGGAAGTTCACCTTCACATAGCCTTTTTCCTCCTTGCGGGGCGACTGCTGGGCCACGTCTGCATACGCCTTCTCCAGCGCCACGCAGTCGGTGCCAATTTCAGCCTTGTGCTTATTGTTGAGGTATTTGGTGGCTGCGGTGAAAAACAGGTTGTTGAAGTGGATGATGTTGGCTTCGCTCCGGCGGTTGGTGGTCAGCGTCTTCACCGTTACAGGAAAATATCCGATGGACTTGTTCAGACTGTTGAGAATTCCCCAGTCGCCGTTTCTCCAGCGGTAGATAGACTGCTTCACATCGCCCACAATCAGGCTGTCGGCTCCTTGCGAAAGGCCCTCCAGCAACAGCAGCTTGAAGTTGTCCCACTGCATGCGGCTGGTGTCCTGAAACTCGTCAATCATCACATTGCGGATGTTGGCGCCAATCTTTTCGAACACAAACGACGAGTCGCCATCTTTCACCAGCTGATGAAGCAGCGCGTTGGTGTCCGACAGCAGGAAGCGGTTGTTCTCCTGATTCAGCAGGCGCACCTCCTCGTCGATGTGGGCCAGCAGCTGCACATTATTGAGATACTGCAGCGAGAGCAGGCAGGTGTTGTACAGCCGGTTGTTCTTGACGCGATATTCTTCTGCTGTCTTCAAGAGCTCCATCAGCTCGTTTTCCGCCAGTTCCACAATGGCGGCACGTTTGGAGGAGGTCTTGGTAGCCCAGTTTTCCGGGCTTTCCAGGCAGTTATCCACCGTAGCATTGTGCACGTCATTGCTCAGCTCCCCCCGGTGGAGCTTGCGGAAGTAGCTCCCGATGCTTTTGCTTCCCCCCTTCAGCTCATCGGGGGTGAGTCCGTGGGCTTCCAGCACCTCTACAAAGTGGTCGTGGAATCCCTGCATCTGCTCTATAATCATCCCTGCCAGCGCCTTCACCTCCCGGCGATAGTCCTGCACGGCTTGCGGCCGGCGCAGTTTCTCACGCAGCTGTCCGCCCTTTTCGATATACACCTCATCAAAGATATTCTTACCGAACGATTTGATTTCGTCCGACACATTCCACCGCTTGTCGTCGGCAATCCGTTCGTTGATATAATCGAGCAGCCAGCCCAGCACAGGCGAGGTAGGTCCCAGCTTTTCAATCAGGCTGTCCACGGCATTGCTCAGCACCTCTCCGCTGTCCAGTTCGATGTTCAGGTTAGGACTCAACTCCAGTTCCCGGGCCAGGTTGCGCATCACCGACTGGAAAAAAGAGTCGATGGTTTCCACGCGGAAGCGGCTGTAGTCGTGCAGCATATAGTTCAGCGCCGTGCCGGCTGCCTCCCTCACCTCCTCCTCCGTTTTCCCGGTTTCCTCCTTGATCCGGTTGAGATAAGCTGCCGAATCCTTATCGCCGGTATGAATGCCATACAGCTGACTTAAGATGCGCTCCTTCATCTCCGCCGTAGCCTTGTTGGTAAAGGTTACAGCCAGAATCTGCCGGTAGGCATACGGATTCAGAATCAGCAGTTTGATGTATTCCACAGCCAGCGTAAACGTCTTGCCCGAACCGGCCGATGCTTTATATACTAAAAGTTCACTCATGCTTTGCTTTATTCGTTGATATAAGGTGATTTTCCAGCACCTTTGCGGGATTAACCAGCCTTAAGAAGGCTCTTATAACCAGCCTTAAGAAGGCTCTTAATCAGCCCTTTTGCGGGATTAATCAGATTAAGACGGTTCTTAATCAGCCTTAAGTAGGCTCTTATAACCAGCCCCTTTGCGGGATTAATCAGCCTTAAGTAGGCTCTTAATCAGCCAGTTTCTTTAATTTCTTGAAATGCTTCACCACCGCCAGCCAGTTCTGATCGAGCCTTGCATCAAATCGATTCCAGAGATCGCCAAGAACGACCGCACCTCCGAAGCCCAGGTCTTTGATGGTCAAAATATTATCCTCGTTGATGCCCCCCAGCGCCATGACGTTGGAGTCGATAATTTTGTCTTTCTGAGCTTGCCGGAGTTCTTCCGGTGTATAGGTGGAGTAGTAGTTCACCTTGGAAATGCTGTCGTAGATGGGGCTCATAAACACATAATCATAGAAATGTTTTTTCTTTTGCACTTCCTCTACCGAGTGGCATGAACAGCTGACGTGTCCTTCGTAGTCTTCCGGTTCTTTCGGATTGCGTGCATTCAGGTGAATCCCCATCAGTTTAAATTCTTCCTTCAAGTAGAAATGTTCATGGGTTACGATGCGTTTGTGAAATTTTTCAGGAATGAGCGTGAGCAGCCTCTCAGAGAACATGGCCGATGTTTCCGGTTTTCTGAGGTGCAAGATATCCAATCCCTCTTCAAAAAGAGCGGTAATTATCTGATCTTCTTCCACGAAGAAGGTAGGTGTAGTAACTACTATAAGTTTCATGTCCTTTGCAAACTTGGATTTATGTTTAGCAAAGTTAGCAATTAACTCTTATTAAGGGGAACGTTTATAGTGAAAATATGTTAGATTGAGCCGTCCTTAGGTCAATTGTCCACAGTTTGCCCGACAAAATGTCACCAAATCCGCAGACAATCTTCAACACTTCGGCGGCTTCCATGCTTCCCACCACAGCCGGCGTGATGCCCATCACCCCTTTGGAGGCAGGAGGCAGCCGTTTCATTTCCGCTTCATCGGGATACAGATCGCGGTAGCTCTTCTTCTCTTGGCCGTAGTTGAACACCGACACCTGACCCTCAAAATCGCTGATGGCACCATACACATAGGGCTTACCCAGTTCGATGCAAACATCATTGATGAGGTAGCGTGTATCAAAATTGTCGCACCCGTCCACCACCAGGTCATAGCCGGCCATCAGTTTCCGGGCATTATCAGCGGTCAGCCGTTCGGGATATGCCGTCAGCCGGATCTCGCTGTTGAGAGCTGCCAGTCGCCGGGCCGCACACACCGCTTTCGGTTGTCCCAGGTCCTGCTCCGTATACAGCACCTGCCGCTGCAGATTCGTGAGGCTCACCACATCATCATCTATCAGTCCGATGCGCCCCACGCCAGCCCCTGCCAGATAGAGGGCGATGGGAGAGCCCAGCCCTCCCACGCCTGCTATCAGCACCCTGGCTGAGCGCAGCTTCATCTGACCGTTTTCTCCTATTTCAGGAAGAATCCGTTGCCTGTTATATCGCATCTGATTATCGTATCGCATCTGATTATCGTATCGCATCTGATTACCGCATCGCATCTGATTACCGCATTATCGTTTTACCGCATTATTGTTTTATCGTTTATCGTTTTATGTCGAACGACTGGTCCCAATCCTTCCAGATTGGTTCGCGTCCCATTTTTTTCAATGCCCGTTCCACTTCCACCGCCTTTCGTTCATCGCTCACATGAAACTGCTCCAGCGTCTGCGGATAGCTGTAGTAGCCGCCCGGTTCCGTCTTGCTCTCCGCGCTCATGGTGGTTACGCCGAGTGTGGCCATGTGGTTGCGGAATTCGGCACTTTCGCGGGTAGAGTAGGAGATGTCCACATCGTGGTCGAAGATGCGCATGGCAAACGTCAGCTGCGCCAGTTCGCGGTCGCTCATGATCACGTTGGGCTGGAAGCCGCCGTTTTCAGAGGGGCGCATTCGCGGGAAGTTCACGCTGTACTTCGTCTTCCAGTAGTGCTTCTGCAGATAGCGCAGATGATAAGCCATCATCGTTACATCCGTGCGCCACTCTTCCAGTCCGATGAGTACCCCCATCCCGATTTTGTGCACGCCGGCCTGCCCCATGCGGTCGAATCCGTTCACCCGCCAGTCAAATTTCGATTTCATGCCCCTGGGGTGGTAAATGTTGTAGTTGGCTTTGTTGTACGTCTCCTGGAAGCAGATCACCCCGTTCAGACCGTGGTGGGTGAGCTCCTCATACTCTTCTGCCTTGAGCGGCATTACCTCAATCTGCAGGTTGCTGAAGTAAGGCTTCGCCAGGTCGAGTGCCCGGGCAATGTAGGGCACCCCCGCCCGCGCCGGATTCTCTCCGGTCACCAGCAGCAGATTCTCAAACGGCGCCAGCCTCTTGATAGCCTTGTATTCATTTACCATTTCTTTCTCCGTGAGGATGGTCCGCTTCATCGGGTTGCTGATATGGAATCCGCAGTACACGCAGGAGTTGGTGCAGGAATTCGTGAGATAGAGCGGCACAAACATCGAGATGGTTTTGCCAAACCGCTCCATCGTATATTTTTGGCTGAGGCGGGCCATTACTTCCAGGTAAGGAGCCGCCGCCGGTGAGACCAAGGCCATAAAATCATTCACATCCAAGTGGCCTGTCTTGCTCAGGGCCCGACGCACATCGTCGTCTGTTTTGGAATAGATGGCTTTCGTCGTCTCTTCCCATGATATTTTTTCTAATTCGTCTGAAAACATCTTTCTGGTTCTTTTGAAAACAATTTTCTAATTTTATTTGAAAACAATTTTCCGGTTCTTTATTGTTTGTTTGCCTTTAAGTCGCGCGAGAGTCGCATGGCGCAGAAGTTCGGGCCGCACATGGTGCAGTATTCTCCGTCTACGTGATGGCCGGCGCGGAAATAAGCCTGAGCCCGTTCGGGGTCGAGCGATAAGTCAAACTGGTCCTTCCAGCGGAACTCATAGCGGGCCTTGCTCAAGGCATTGTCGCGCAGCTGTGCGCCCGGGTGTCCCTTTGCCAGGTCGGCCGCATGTGCCGCAATTTTATACGTAATGACGCCCGTGCGCACATCCTCCTTGTTGGGCAGTGCGAGGTGCTCCTTCGGAGTGACATAGCACAGCATGGCCGTGCCCAGCCAGCCGATTTGCGCCGCACCGATGGCCGAGGTGATGTGGTCGTAGCCCGGAGCAATGTCGGTCACCAGAGGGCCGAGGGTGTAGAACGGAGCGTTGTGGCATTTTTCAATCTGGCGATCCATGTTCTCCTTGATTTTGTGCATCGGCACATGGCCCGGACCTTCGATGAAGGCCTGCACGTTCTTGTCCCAGGCGCGGAGCACGAGTTCGCCCATCGTGTCGAGTTCGGCAAACTGAGCCTCGTCGTTGGCATCGTGGATACAGCCCGGACGCAGACCGTCGCCCAGCGATACAGCCACGTCATACTGTGCCAGGATGTCGCAGATATCGTCGAAGTGTTCATACAGGAAGCTTTCCCGGTTGTGTGCCAGGCACCATTTGCTCATGATGCTGCCTCCGCGGCTCACGATGCCGCACAGCCGCTTGTCGGCCAGGTGCACATTGTGCAGGCGGATGCCCGCATGAATGGTGAAGTAGTCCACTCCCTGTTCGCACTGCTCAATCAGCGTATCGCGGTAGATTTCCCACGTGAGGTGTTCCACCATGCCGTTCACCTTCTCCAGGGCCTGGTAGATGGGCACTGTTCCCACGGGCACCGGACAGTTGCGGATAATCCATTCGCGCGTTTCGTGGATGTTCTCCCCCGTCGACAAGTCCATCAGCGTGTCGCCGCCCCATTTGCAGCTCCACAGCGCCTTTTCCACCTCCTCGTCGATGCTCGAAGTGGTGGCCGAGTTGCCGATGTTCGTATTGATTTTCACCAGGAAGTTGCGTCCGATAATCATCGGTTCCGCTTCCGGGTGGTTGATGTTGGCCGGCAGCACCGCCCGTCCTTCCGCAATCTCCTGGCGCACAAACTCCGGTGTGATATACGTCTGGATGCCCAGCTCTTTGCAGTTCATGTTTTCGCGGATAGCCACATACTCCATTTCGGGTGTGATGATTCCCTTCTTGGCATACGCCATCTGCGTGATGGCTGCCCCCTTCTTGGCGCGGTAGGGCAGCGCGATGTGTTCAAAGCGCAGGGGGTCGAGGCTCTTGTCGTCTCTTCTCATCCGTCCGTAGTCGGAAGAGATTTCCGGCAGTTGCTCCACGTCGCCACGGTCCACAATCCATTGTTCCCGCAGGCGGGGCAACCCCTTTTTCAAGTCGACAGTGATGTCCGGGTCGCTGAACGGACCGCTGGTGTCATAGATGAATACTTCCGGATTGGAAGACAGTATCTGTTCTTCCCCTTCGAAGCTGACGGAGGGCAGAGGTTCTACCTTCCGCATCCCGACGCGGATGTTGGGGTAGAGACTACCCGGTAAATATACTTTAGTTGAGCGGGGAAATTTAATTCGTTGTTCCATAATTCATAAGTAAATAGAATTCATAAGTTAGGAGAATTCAAAAGTCAATAGAATTCAAAAGTCAACAGAATTCAAAAGTCAACAGAATTCAAAAGTCAACAGAATTCTTAAGTCAACAGAATTCTTAAGTCAATAGAATTCTTAAGTTAACAGAATTTAAAAGTTAAAAGGTTGATTATTAATCTAAAAAGGCAGTCAGCGGTGAGCTGGCTTCGGCGATGAACGAATCCACTTGCGTGCCCAGTCCGGCTTCATACGCTTGTCGTCCGGCTTCGGTAGCCGCCTTGAATGCTTGGGCCATTTCCACCGGGTTGGCAGCCACGGCGATAGCTGTGTTCACCAAAACGGCCGATGCACCCAGCTCCATGGCTTCTGCCGCATGGCTCGGAGCACCGATACCCGCATCCACCACTACCGGGATGCCGGCCTGCTCAATGATGATGCGCAGAAACTCCTTCGTTTGCAGTCCTCTGTTGGTACCGATGGGTGCACCCAGCGGCATCACGGTAGCCGCTCCGGCTTCTTCCAGCCGTTTACACAGCACAGGGTCGGCCTGGCAGTAAGGCAGCACCACAAAGCCCAGCTTCACCAGTTCTTCCGTAGCCTTCAGCGTCTCGATAGAGTCGGGCAGCAGATAGCGCGGGTCGGGGTGAATCTCCAGCTTCAGCCAGTTGGTGTCAAACGCCTCGCGTGCCATCTGAGCGGCAAACACCGCTTCCTCCGCATTGCGCACCCCCGACGTGTTGGGCAGCAGCTGGATGTGCGGATGAACGATGTGCTTCAGCATGTCGTCCTCCTTATTTTCCATATCAATACGCTTCATGGCCACCGTCACCATTTCCGTGCCCGATGCCAGCAGCGCCTGTTCCATAATTTCATTTGAGTGGAACTTTCCCGTTCCCAAGAAAAGACGTGAGCCAAACTCACGTCCGGCAATGACTAATTTTTCCATAATTATATTGTATATTTATTTTGTAAGCTATAATGAATGATTCTCCGGGTTTCAGCGTATCAGTGTATCAGCGTATCAGTCGCGGATGATTATCAGTGTATCAGCCACGGATGATTCTCCGGGTTTCAGCCACGGGGTCTTCCGCGCGGAGAATGGTGCCCGACAAGGCAATTCCTCTCACTCCCGTCTGCAGGATAGCAGGGATGTCTTCATACGTGATGCCGCCGATAGCCACCACAGGCAGCTCGATGCCCGCCTCTTTCATCCGGGTCAGGATAGACGCATAGCCCTCCAGTCCCAGTACCGGGCTCAGATTCTTCTTGGTGGTAGTGAAGCGGAACGGGCCCACACCCACATAATCGGCCCCTGCGCGGTAGTGGAGCACTACGTCCTCAAATGTATTGGCTGTACCTCCGATGATAAACTGCTCGCCGAGCAGCTGGCGGGCCTGGTCGATGGGCATGTCTTGCTTGCCCAGGTGCACCCCGTCTACTTCCAGCTTCCTGGCCAGTTCCACGTGGTCGTCGAGCACCAGCACAGCATCGTGCTCCTTGCAGAGGGGTTTCAGCTGCAGGGCTACGGCTTCCACCTCCTCCAGTGGTGCCTCTTTCATGCGCAGCTGAATCCATCTGCATCCGCCTTCCAGCGCCATACGTGCCGATTCGAGATACGAATACCGCTGGGTCTGATGGGTAATAAATTGTAGACTCACCATGCCGTTATCCTCCGCAAGCAGCTTTGATGATTACCAGGTTATCGTTTTCGTGAAGCGCAAACCCTTCCCATTGGTTGCGGGGAATCATTTGATTGTTTACGGCGATGGCCACCCCTTGTGCGGGCAGTGCCAGTTCTGTAGTCAGTTGGGTGAGAGTAGCCTCGGAAGGAAGCTCCATCTCTTTGCTGTTTACTTTTACTTTCATATTCTTATTTCATCATACATTACACAGGTTGAAAGTAAATACAAAGAGTGTGCTTAGTAAGAAAGGCAAAAAGAAATAAAACACAATCCCTACGTCAGTATTAACTGCATCAGGTTCTTAGGGTATAATCTCAGCCCCCTGCGGGCACCCCTTTGTCTTTACAAGGGCAAAGTAAACGAAAAAGAATCAGAAAAAAAAGTTCTTTTCTCTTTTTCTGATTCTCCTTTCCGATTCTTCAGATTCTCCTGATTCAGATTCTCCTGATTCCGATTCTGATTCTTCCGATTCCGATTTCGATTTTCCGATTCCGATTTTCCGATTCCGATTCTCCTTTCCGGCCGCTACATTCGCTTCTCTACAGCTTCCCAGTCAATAATGTTCCACAACGCGTGGATGTGGTCGGCTCTCCGGTTCTGGAAATCCAGATAATAGGCATGTTCCCACACGTCGAAGCCCAAAAGCGGAGTCAGCCCTTTGCGGAGCGGATTGCTGCCGTTGGCCTCTTTCGTGATGTGCAGTTTGCCGTCTTTGTCTGCTGCCAGCCAGACCCATCCCGAACCGAAGAGTCCTGCAGCCGCCGCGTTGAACTCCTCCTTCATCTTCTCAAAGCTCCCGAAATCGCGGTCGATGGCCTCTCGTAGCTTGCCCGTCGGCTCCTTCCGGGAAGGATTGGGTGTAAACTGCAGGAAATACAGCGTGTGGTTCAGCACCTGCCCGGCATTGTTGAACACCGCGCCGTCGGGGGCTGTAGCCACGATTTCCTCCACCGTCTTGCCTTCATACTCCGTGCCTGGCACCAGGTTGTTGAGGTTGTTCACATAAGTCTGCAAGTGCTTGCCATAGTGGAAATCCACTGTCTGCTGACTGATTACAGGTTCCAGTGCATCATGAGCGTAAGGAAGTGTAGGCATTTCGTAATTCATAGCCATCATCATTAAAGACATTAGTATTGCTTTCATGTTCAAAAATAAATTTAGTTTACTATTCTATCTATCTATCTATCTATCTATCTATCTATTTATATCTATCTATATCTATGTATCTATATCTGTATATTAATATAACGCAAAATTAATAACGCTATATTAATATAACGTCCATTCCTATCCGAAAGTTCAGAATCTCGTCTATTTCTTTCTATCGGCCTTGCCCCGAATTATATTTCTATCAAATATAGGAGAATTTTCGATGAAAGTACTACTTTTGTATTTCAAGTAGGAGAAAACTCCTATTAGAAAACTCCTATTATATATAGGATATTAGATATTACATATTAGAAGAAAAGTTTGCAACAGACTATGAATATCAATTATAGAGAAGAACTGAACGAAAGCCAATATGCCGCCGTGGTCTACAACGACGGCCCTTCGCTGGTCATCGCCGGCGCCGGGTCGGGCAAGACGCGCGTGCTCACCTATAAAATAGCCTATCTGCTCGAAGGCGGCTACGAACCCTGGAACATCCTTGCGCTGACCTTTACCAACAAGGCCGCCCGGGAGATGAAAGAACGTATTGCCCGCCAGGTGGGCATGGACCGGGCCCGCCATTTGTGGATGGGCACCTTCCACTCCCTCTTCTCGCGCATCCTGCGTGCCGAAGCCGCCCGCATCGGTTTCCCCTCGCAGTTTACCATCTACGATGCCTCCGATAGCAAAAGCCTGGTGCGCACCATCATCAAGGAGATGGGGCTCGACGAGAAAGTGTATAAGCCCGGCAACGTGCAGGCGCGCATCTCGCATGCCAAAAACCACCTGGTGACTCCCGGTGCCTATGCCGCCAGCAAAGAAGCCTACGAGAGCGACTGTGCCGCCAAGATGCCTGCCATACGCGACATCTACACCCGCTACTGGGAGCGGTGCCGACAGTCGGGTGCCATGGATTTCGACGACCTGCTGGTGTACACCTACCTCCTTTTCCGCGATTTCCCCGAAGTGCTCGACCGCTACCGGCAGCAGTTCCGCTACGTGCTGGTGGACGAGTATCAGGACACCAACTACGCCCAGCACAGCATCGTGCTGCAACTCACCAAAGAGCACCAGCATGTGTGCGTGGTGGGGGATGATGCGCAGAGCATCTACTCCTTCCGTGGAGCCGATATCGACAACATTCTCTACTTCACGAAGGTCTATCCCAACACGAAACTCTTCAAGCTGGAGCAGAACTACCGCTCCACGCAGACCATTGTACAGGCAGCCAACAGCCTGATAGAGAAGAACCGGCGGCAGATACGCAAGGAGGTCTTCTCCAAGAAGGAAACGGGCGAGGCCATCGAGGTGTTTCAGGCCTACAGCGATGTGGAGGAGGGAGAAATCGTGGCAGGCAAGATTAGCGAGCTGAGACGCAAGTGGAAGTACAGCTATGCCGACTTTGCCATCCTCTACCGCACCAACGCACAGAGCCGTATCTTCGAGGAGGCCCTGCGCAAGCGCACCATGCCCTACAAAATCTACGGCGGACTGTCGTTCTATCAGCGCAAGGAGGTGAAAGATGCCATCTCTTACTTCCGCCTGGTGGTGAACCCCAACGACGAGGAGGCTTTCAAGCGCGTCATCAACTATCCCGCCCGGGGCATCGGCGACACCACGGTGGGCAAGCTGCTGGCGGCCGCCGCCCAGCACGGGGTGAGCCTGTGGCAGGTGCTCTGTGAACCCCTCACGTATGGCGTCAGCATCAACAAGGGCATGCACTCCAAGCTGCAGGGCTTCCGCGAACTCATAGAGAGCTTCATCGCTGAGGCGGAAGGGCAGAATGCCTACCAGCTGGGTACCGCCATCATTACCCGTTCGGGACTGATGAAAGACATCTGCCAGGACTCCTCACCCGAGAATCTCAGCCGCAAAGAGAACATCGAAGAGCTGGCCAACGGACTGAACGACTTCTGTGCGATGCGCATGGAAGAGGGCAACACCCACGTGTCGATGGCCGACTTCCTCTCGGAGGTGGCTCTGCTCACCGACCAGGATTCCGACAAGGAAGACGACGGACCCAAGATTACCCTGATGACCGTTCATTCAGCCAAGGGACTGGAGTTTAAGAACGTTTTCGTAGTGGGCATGGAAGAGAACCTCTTTCCCAGCAGCATGGGAGGCGAATCGCCCCGCGCGCTGGAAGAAGAACGCCGCCTGTTCTACGTGGCTATCACCCGGGCCGAGGAGCACTGCTACCTCTCCTATGCCAAGAGCCGCTATCGCTACGGCAAGATGGAGTTCAGTAGCCCCAGCCGCTTCCTGCGCGATATCGACACCCGTTTCCTGCAACTTCCTGCCGGCATGGACGTGGCCCGCGCGGTGGACGAGGAAGCCCAACGCTTCCGTAGCCTGATGGAGGGCAGCCGTCCGTCTTATGGTCAAAGTGGCAGTAGCCGTCCGTCTTATGGTCAAAGTGGCAGTAGCCGTCCGGACTATGGACAAAGTGGCAGTAGCCGTCCGGACTATGGTCAAAGTGAACGCCCCAAGGCGCAACTGATTTCGCCCGCCATGCCCCGCCGTCTGAAAAAAGTGTCGGAAGCCATCGGCAGTGCCTCTGCTTCCGGCTCTTCGGCAGCTGTGGCCGGTGTGAGCGCCGGGCAAACCATTGTCCACGAGCGATTCGGAGTGGGCACCGTGCTGAAAGTGGAAGGCTCCGGCGAGAATGCCAAGGCCACCATCCGCTTTGAAAATGCCGGCGAGAAGCAGCTCCTGCTGCGTTTTGCCCGTTTCAAGGTCGTAGAGTGATAACCCTTTAAAACGAAAGAAGTCATTAAACGAAAGAAGTCATTAAAACGAAAGAAGTCATTAAACGAAAGAAGTCATAATAAGATTGAACTTGTAAACGAAAGAAGTTATTAAAAGATAGAAGTTATTCATAAAAGATAGAAGTTATGAAAAAAGAAGTTTCTGTAGTATTGCTTTCGGCCCTCTTGCTGAGCGGATGTGCGTCCGGACGCATGGGCCATCCCGGGGCCATTATGGCAGGTGCCTCTATCGGAGGAAGTCTGGGCAACTCTATCGGCGGACTCATAGGCGACAATCAAAACCCTTGGATTGGAGGCTACCGCGGATCTGCCATCGGCAACATTGTGGGCACACTGGCCGGTGCAGCCATCGGAAATGCCTTGAGCCAGCCCCGGAAGCAGGAGATGGAAGAAGGCGCTTATGTGCCCGAGGTGAGGGAAGTGCGCGAGGTGCAGGTCAAGAAGCAGAAACACCAGCCGCAAGTGTCGCAGGCATTTGCCCGACTCAGAATCGACCGCATCTGCTTCATTGACGACAACTGCAACCACGAGATAGATGCCGGCGAAAACAGCAAAATCATCTTCGAAGTCATTAACGAAGGCAGCGAGCCCGTGTGCAACGTAGTGCCGGTGGTAAAGACCATGAGCAAGGCCAAGCACATTCACATTTCCCCTTCGGCCATGGTGGAACAAATTCTGCCGGGCGAGGGCATCCGCTACACCGCATCCGTGCATGCCGGTGAGCGGCTAAAGAAAGG
>AMCI01001029.1_pt1 | contig 13383 bp, 8 predicted proteins | sample 419838 | NCBI WGS metagenome assembly AMCI01 (sample SAMN01090643, study PRJNA158313) | gut metagenome
TACGGCCTCCATGACCAGGATGACGATAAGGGTCAGAAGGGTACTGCTGACGATACGCAAGAGCAGAGCTTTCCAATAGACAAAGGAGAAAGCCTCGATGGCAAAAAACAAGCTGCAGTAGAGTAGGGAGGCAGCCAGTGTATAGTTGGCAAAACCGGTCCATTCCATGGTGCGAGCAGAGGGGAAAAGAACATCGTCGTCTCTGTCCTTGGGACCGAAAGCGTTAAAAAGTAATGGGGTGAGCAAGCCTACAGTACAGAGAGAAGCTGCGCCAAGACCAGGGGTGTTGGTAAATAAGTCCCCGAGAAGTCCCAAGGTAAAACCTGCCGTGATATAGAGCCAGCGTGGTGTGCTGGCAGGGAGGATTAGCAGGGCATAGACATAGCAGAGTGGGGTGGCATAGCCCCAGAGGTGGATATGGTTGAATACCATGACCTGGAGTATAATGAGGATGAACCACCAACCTAAACAGGATAATATAGTATGTAGCATATAGCAAAAGAAGCGGATAGAGGAGGAGAGAAACCGTCCAACGGAGTGGCCGTTTTCCGTAACCCACCAAGGATTAGACGAAGGGCTTATTGTACCAGCAAGGCTTCCACCTCGTTGGCATGACTGCGGAGAGTATCGATTTCTGCCTTGTAGGGGGTGGCAATGACATTGACGTCGCGGAGATTAGAGAAATCCGTGCCCAGATTGACATCTAAGCGGAACGCCTGGCTATCTGCCGAATTGTGGATGGCGCTGATGCGGCCTACATAAATGCCGGGGGGAAAGACGGAGGAATAACCGCTTGTTTCGATGCAATCGTTTTTCTTGATTTTAGCATAGCGGGGAACATCGTCCAGATGGGCTTCCCTCAGACTGGGACCGTTCCATTGCAGATAGCCGAAGTAGTGCTGCCCTTCCACACGGCAGCTGATGCTGGATTTGCTGTTGGTCACCGGCAGTACCAGAGAATAGTTCTGGCCGGTCAGATATACGATACCTACGACACCAGTTCCGCCTACGACCCCCATTTCGGGTTCCACGCCGTCGTCGGTACCTTTGTCGATCACCAGGTAGTTGTTGTCGCCGCTGTTAGAGTTCGACACTACGACAGCAGGAATAAGTTTGTATTCGCGCAAGCGTTCCCGCAGATGCAGTTCTGCCTCCGAACTGTCGCGTACGGCATCGAGCAGGGCATTGCGCAGGGCTTCTGCCTCTTGCTGCAGCCGAATATTTTCGGACGTCAGTTGTCGGTTCACATCTCGTAAGTCCAGGTAGGAGGTAATGTCACCATGTATGCGGTCCACGCGTGCTACTGCGGAGTTGGCAGAGCTCAGCCAGACGCTTCCCTGGAAACTGTTGAAGCGGAAAAGCAGCATGAAACTCAAGATTTCCAGTAGGATGAAGACTAAAAGATAGTGATATTTACGGATAAACTCCAACAGGTAATACATAAGCAAAACTATAAGACAGCAAAACGAAGAGACATCTATGGCAATGATAGCCCCGAAAACGGCAGGTGCCGGTTTCGGGGACTTATTATCTTATTGCTATTTAATACCTATGCTTTGTCGAAAAGCTATAGGATGAGTTTTGGAGAAAGTTGGGGGGCAGCCTAAGGTTGTCGCGTCCAATTGCTGTTTTAGGCGGATGACAAATGGCAAGCGTGCAAAAACAGTCGGTAAGGGCGGAAGGAGGCTACCGAAGGGGCTATCGCTTCAAGAAAGGATATTTGCTGACATCCTTCAAGGCAACGCCTGTACCTTTCGCAACGCAGAGCAACGGATCTTCTGCTACATGGAACTGGATGTTGATCTTGTCGGTCAAGCGCTTGTCCAATCCGCGCAGCAAAGCACCACCACCGGTGAGGTAGATACCGTTCTTTACGATGTCGGCGTAGAGTTCGGGTGGTGTATTTTCCAAAGCATTGATCACCGCCTGTTCGATTTTTGCAATAGATTTTTCGAGGCAGTGTGCAATTTCCTGGTAGCATACCGGCACCTGCATTGGCATGGCTGTAATACGGTTCGGACCATTGATGACATAGTCTTCCGGAGTATTATCGCCTAGATCGGTCAAGGCAGCGCCCACATGGATTTTGATACGTTCCGCCATACGTTCACTGACGCGCACGTTGTGCTGGCGGCTCATGTATTCCTGGATGTCGGCGGTAAAGTCGTCACCTGCCATCTTGATGGAGTTGTTGGAAACGATACCCCCCAAAGAAATCACAGCGATTTCTGTGGTACCACCACCTATATCCACGATCATGTTGCCTTCCGGGGCATTGACATCAATACCGATACCGATGGCCGCAGCCATAGGTTCATAGATCAGGAAGACATCGCGTCCGCCGGCATGTTCGGCAGAGTCGCGTACCGCACGGAGTTCCACTTCTGTAGAACCGCTGGGCACACCGATGACCACACGCAAGGATGGAGAAAACAGGCGTTTTCCACGGTGCACCATCTTGATGAGGCCTCGCATCATCTGTTCCGCCGCGTTGAAGTCGGCAATCACACCATTGCGCAACGGACGGATCACGCGGATTTTGTCGTTTGTCTTTTCATACATCAGTTTGGCTTTTCCGCCAACTGCGATCATTTTTTCTGTATGGCGATCGAGTGCCACGACAGAAGGCTCGTTCATCACAATTTCATCGCCGCTGATGATGACCGTGTTTGCGGTACCCAGGTCAATGGCCAATTCCTGTGTGAAGGAGAAAAAATTTGAAAATATTCCCATAGAATCTATTAAATAGCAATGAAAGTAGAGGATAAAGCAAGCCATCGGAAGCACGCGGCTTCCGATGGTCATAGCTTAAGGTTTCATTTGTTACTTTTCAAACCAGCTGTGGATAGCTGTGTCGTAGTGGCTTGAAACACCAAAGGCGCGAGTAGCAAACCAGCGGCGCTGTGCCAGGTCGGTCTGAGCTCCGTTTTCGAGAACGATGTCGAGCAAAGGCTTGTATTCAGCCTTGGAAGGTACGATGACAACGTCGTTGAAGTTCTTGGCTGCTGCACGAATCAGGGAGATACCGCCTATGTCGATCTTTTCGATGATGTCAGCTTCAGAAGCACCGCTAGCTACAGTGTCTTCGAAAGGATAGAGGTCAACGATGACGAGGTCGATTTCTGGGATTTCATACTTGGCCATCTGCTCCTTGTCGCTTTCGAGTTCGCGACGGCCGAGGATACCTCCGAATACCTTGGGGTGGAGGGTCTTGACGCGACCGCCCAGGATAGAAGGATAAGTAGTCAGATCCTCTACCTTGTTGCAAGGATAACCCAATGATTCAATAAACTGCTGTGTACCGCCTGTTGAGAGGAACTGTACACCATCCTTGTGCAAAGCGGCGAGCAATTCTTCCAAGCCGTCTTTGTGGAAGACCGATACCAATGCGGTCTTGATTTTCTTTGTTCCGGACATAATGATTTTTAGCTAAAACGTTTCAAGTTGCAAAGTTACGATATGAATACCGATAGACAAAACGATTTGATATTTTTTAGCGACTTCGTTGGTGCTTTGTTTCTTTCTGTTTCTTTTTTCTTCAGTCAGAGGGCTTCTGGGGTTAGGGTTGTTGGGGTGGTTGTTGCTTTCCTTTCTGTTGGAGGATGTTAATGAAGGAGGAACTGATGATACCTGTGGGGATGGCGATCATGGCGATGCCGATTAAACTGATGATGCAACTCAGAATTTTTCCTAAGGGCGTAATCGGGTAAATGTCACCGTAGCCCACGGTTGTGAAGGCCACTATTGCCCACCAGAGGCTGTCACCGATATTCTTGAAGATCTCGGGTTGTGCATCGCGCTCGATGTAGTACATTAGTATGGCTGAGAAGCATACCATGATGAGGCAGGCGGTATAAGCTGTGATAAGTTCGTCTTTGACCGAGGAGAGGGCGGTTCCGATGAGGCGGAACGAACTGGAATAGCGGATGAGTTTGAAGATGATGAAGATGTAAGGGAGAATGACGAGGTGTACCAGGTGGGTGTCCCAATAGAGGTAGGCCAGGATGCAGGGGAGCACGGCGACAAAGTCTACAAAACCATAGAAGGAGAAGAGGTAGCGCCAGCGTGCGCGGTTGCGGCCCAGATGGGGGAAAACAGCAGGGGCAGAGATGAGGCGGGCGGCATATTCGATGAGGAAGACGAAGGAGGAAATATAGGTGGAAGCGAAGAGTTCCACTTTGTAGGCATCCATTTCTTCAAAGGAACTTGCGATGACGGCAGTGATGGATGCAGTGATGCAGAGCAGTACGAAATAGTGCACCCAGCGGCTCGTGAGGATTTTCTGAATTAGTTGGTAGATTTTCATGGTGGGGATTTTGATAACGTAGACAGATAGACGAATGGTGGGGGAGTGGGGAAAAAGAAACGTCCCCTTTCAAGGGGTGACCTATCAAGGGGACGCTTTGCTTAGGGTAATAAAATGGAAAGTAGAGCTGCAGGCTGTTTTCTGCAGCTTATTTTTATATGGTCAGCGATTAGGGCTTACTGGCGGATTTCCATTTCATCGAAGAGATACTTCGAACCGCCGAAGTGGTCAACGAGGAAGAGAACGTAGCGGATATCCACGTTGATGCAGCGCTGCAGGGCGGGGTTGAAGCGCAGGTCGCTGGAGAGGCTTTCGATGTTGCCGTCGAAGGCCAGACCGATGAGTTCACCCTTGGCGTTCATGACCGGAGAACCGGAGTTGCCGCCGGTAATGTCATTATTGGAAAGGAAGCAAGTGGGCAATTTGCCGTCTTTGCGGGCATATCTGCCGAAATCTTTGGCAGCATAGAGCTGGCGGAGCTTCTCGTTCATGACATAGTCGGGATCCTTGGGATTTTCTTTTTCGAGCATTCCGTCGAGTACGGTGCACCAGTGGTAGCTTACGGCATCGCGGGGCTCATAACCCTTGATGTGACCGTAGGTCATGCGCAGGGTAAAGTTGGCATCGGGAGCCTTGGCCCAGTTGTACATCTCGCAGAGGCCTCGGGTATAGATTTTGTCGAGTTCTGCGCTCTTCTTTGTATAGTGGTTGAGCACGTCGCCGAACTGTTTCTGCTGGAAGTCATTGAAGTTTTTCCAGTGCAGGTAGAGTGGGTCGTTCTTCAGAACTTCTGCCGAAGGCTGCTTCAGGAAGGCATCCAGGGTCGTGCGGCTGCGGAAGATGGAGGCTGTGTACAGCTTTTCGTAGTAGGCCAATGCCGTAGCCTTGTCCTTCAGGAAGTCGGGCTGCAATCCCAGACGGTTGTGCTGCTGCCAGTAGGGGAAGAGCAATTCCATCATCTGGTGATCCAGGTCGAGGTCTGTGGCTTCCACGGTAGCGAAGGCCTTGTTCAAGGCTTCTTTGGCGGCGTTGATATCCTTTTCCTTGTTCTTTTCCAAGGCGTTGATCAAGTCGTTGACCAGTGTGGTGGGCACCTGGAACTTCTGCTGACCTATGGTATAGGTGAAGAGGTAGTAGTCATAGAGACTGTCCTTCACAGCCGTTACCATGGAGTCGATGCGACTGATGATATGCTGGTATTCTGGTTTTCCGCTCTTGTGGGCGAAGTCGAGGAAAGCCTTTTCTTCCGCTTTCTTGATATTGATCAGTCCGGTCTTCTTCACGCTTTCATTCATGCCGCCGAAGTTTTTGACCATGTTGCCGAGGCTCATGTATTCGTCTGCCAGCTTCAGGTTGAGCACGCTGTCGTTGTCCATCAGCTGTTTCATATAAGTGAGCTGGGCTTCACCGGCGAGGTTGATCGGATAGTTCATGCTTTGGGTGCGGAGTTCCACTTCTGCAGCAGTCAGGTAGCGGCTGGTTCTGCCTGGGAAACCCATGATCATGGTGTAGTCGCCCGCTTCAACACCGCGGAGGGAAATCGGAAGGTGCTTGCGGCAAGCCAGAGGCTGGTTGTCCTTGCTATAGGCTGCCGGTTCGCCGTTGGCATCGGCATAGATGCGGAACATCATGAAGTCGGCGTTGTGGCGGGGCCACATCCAGTTGTCCTGGTTGAAACCGAACTGGGCGATATTCTGTGGCGGATTCGCCACCAGTCGCACGTCGGGATAAGCCTGTTCGTAGAAGAGGTAGAACTGGTTGCCGCCAAAATAAGGTACGATGCGTACAGTGATGCCCTTCTTTTTCTTGAGGTCACTCTTCTTCAGCAACTTCTCTGCCAATGGTTCGAGGAAACTCTGGCTCTGTGCCGTATATTCGTCTACGCCTTCCTTGGCAGCGGCCTTGTTCACTTCAGCGGTAACGTCAACGATGCGCAGTACGAAGGTGAAGTCCAGTCCCGGCACTGCCAGTTCTTCGCTGCGGTTCTTGGCAAAGTAGCCATCCTGCAGGTAGTTGTGCTCGAGAGTACTGATGGCGTGGATGTAACCGAAACCACAGTGGTTGTTGGTCAGCACCAGTCCTTCTGGTGAGATGATTTCTCCGGTGCAGCCATTGCCGAAAATACCGATGCAGTCGCGCAACGACGGCGAGGTTTCGCTGTAGAGCGCTTCTGGGGGCAATTGCAGGCCGGCCTTACTGAGAGAGTCTTCGAGGTGCTGCTGTTTCATCAGCTTCAGCAGCCACATGCCTTCGTCAGCGCGTACCCCTGTGGTAGCCATGAAGAGCGCCAGGCAAAGTCCAATGATCTTTTTCATAAATATAGGTTTGTTCTTGATATTTGTATTTGCTGCAAAATTACATTAAGATTGGTTATCTGCCAACAATCTGGCACTTTTTTCTAAAAAACTCCCGTTGCTGTTGTCATTTTGTAATAGTTTTGCGGGTTAGATTTTTTTGCTCGTTGTGCATGCCTAAAATTCTAGGACGTGCGGGCCATCATAGGAAAAGGTGGCATTTTTGCCAGCTCTTTGCTTGTTCTTCATACAAATTAAGAAATGATGCAACCGGGTTGCAGGGATTTTGTTGTAACTTTGCGGCAGTAAATCACAAGCATGAAAATATCTCTCGTCATAACCCGAATTTCTTTGGCCATCGCCCTGATTCTGGCGATTGCCACCTTGCCCCATCATCACCATCATGGGGAACCTTGTTGGGGACTTGAGGAAATGGCTTGCGATCCTTCCGAATCACATTCGCATACAGATGTCCCGACTTCTACGCCTTGCAGTGACAACCATTGTTACCTGCAGGCGATGAAGACTTTTTTGCTGGCAGAGCGGGTACATCCGATCTGTCCGATTTGCGATCTCGCCCTTTTTCCGGACGCGATCGTACTTTCTCCCGATTTTTTTATCTCCAACCTCAATATTGTCATAGATCTGTCCTGTCTCCGACGGCGGGCAGCCTATACGCTTTTTCTCAAAGGGGACCTCCGATAGTTTGATTTCTTGTGAGGGCCAAGTTTGTGTGGCAAACGGCTCTTCTGCTCTTTCTCTCAAGGAAAGAGCTGTCTGCGTGTGACTACAGATGAAGTGCGGGACAATGGCCTTAAGGTTGCCTTTTGCTCTCGATTTTCCTTCTTGTAGGTCTTCACCATATTCTTTATTTCTTTATTATAATCTAATTTTATCCATGAAAATCAAATTTTTGAGTATCCTCTCCGCAGCTTTTGTGGCTGCGGCTTTAATCAGCTGCAGTGCATCGGGCCACGACAGCCACGATCATGACCACGAACACGAACATGCAGACCACGACCATGCAGATCACGATCATGCCGGCCATGACCATGCAGCCGGTGAAGACCATGCTGATCATGATCACGCCGGTCACGACCATGACCACGAAAAAGCCGGTAGCTCGGCGAAAGCTGATGCCCATGCACACGGCAAGGACGACATCCAGCTGTCATCAGAACAGGCCAAGGCTGCAGGAGTGGTAATCGAAACCATTGCACCTGCTGATTTTGCCCAGGTCATCAAGGTGAGCGGCAGCATCCTGCCGGCTCAGGGCAGTGAGGCTACGGTCAGTGCTACGCAGAGCGGTATTGTTCGTTTGGCAGGTAATCAGATTGCCGAAGGTGCCAAGGTGGGCAAGGGGCAGACCTTGTTCCAGATTGCGACCCAGGCCATCGGTGACGGGAATCCGGTAGCTGCAGCTAAGGCTGAAAAGGATGCTGCAGAAAAGGAGTGGGAACGTGCCCAGGTGCTGATCAAGGATCATATCATCACCCAGAAAGAATATGAGGCGGCACGACAGCGTGTGATAACTGCACGGGCTGCGGCTGTCAGCATGGGTAACGGCGAGAAGGCAGTGGCAATTACGGCTCCGCTCAACGGCTATCTGCAGAATCTCCTCGTGCGCAATGGCGATTTCGTCACTGCAGGTCAGGCTTTGGGAACCGTATCCCAGAACCAGCGTCTGCAATTGCGTGCGGATGTACCTGAACGCTATTATGGTAGTTTGCCGCTGATTTCCAGTGCTAACTTTATCGTGACCTATGCTGCTGACACTTTGTTTCAGCTCGAACAGATGAACGGTCGCCTTTTGTCTTCTGCCCGCACAGTGAACAAGGGTGAGGGTTTCCTGCCTGTCATCTTTGAGTTCGACAATCCCGGAAAGGTTATCCCAGGCAGTATGGCAGAGATTTTCCTCTTGGGTAAGGCCCAGCCTCACACCATCAGTGTGCCAACTACGGCGCTGACGGAAGAGATGGGACTTTACTATGTCTATATTCAGGTTTGCAAGGATGCTTACCGCAAGCAGTTGGTGAAGAAAGGAGCCAACAACGGTGCCCGCACGGAGATCCTCAGTGGTTTGCATGCCGGCGACAAGGTGGTAGCGAAGGGTGCCATCGCTGTTAAATTGGCAGCCAACAGCAATGCCTTGCCTGATCCCCATGCAGGTCACAATCACTAAACCTTTGGTGGGATGGAATCTCCACGGGGTTAATTTTTTAATTTCTTATTCAAGAGGATGATTATATGTTGAACAAACTCATAGCTTATTCCCTGAAAAACCGTCCTATGATCTTGCTCGCCACATTGTTGATTTTGATTGGCGGCTGCTGGACGGCTTGGCGGATGGAGGTAGATGTCTTCCCTGACCTCACCGCTCCCACAGTTGTTGTCATGACCGAGGCACCGGGTATGGCAACTGAAGAAGTGGAACAATTGGTTAGTTTCCCTATTGAAACGGCAGTCAACGGTGCCACCGATGTGCGTCGTGTCCGCTCCAACTCCACCAACGGATTTTCTATCGTATGGGTGGAATTTGATTGGGGTACAGATATTTATAATGCGCGTCAGACGGTATCGGAAAAACTCGCTACCATTGCAGATATTTTGCCAGACGGGGCCAACAAACCTTCGCTGGCACCCCAATCTTCCATCTTGGGAGAGGTGATGTTTATCGGTATTACAGCAGACTCTACCCAATTGATGGATCTGCGTACCATGGCAGAATGGACCATCCGTCCCCGTCTGCTTTCTACCGGCGGTGTAGCACAGGTCACTATCATGGGTGGCGATGTGAAGGAGTATCAGATCCAGCTGTCACCTGAGAAAATGCGCCACTATGGTGTAACCCTCGGTGAGGTGCAGCGCATCACGGGCGAAATGAACCGCAACGCAACTGGCGGTATCTTATATGAATATGGCAACGAATACATCGTGCGCGGTTTGCTGATGACTACCGATATTGATGAAATCGGTCAGGCTGTGGTGAAGCGCAACGAGAAGGGCCATCCCATTCTGTTGAAGGACATTGCAACGGTCACTATCGGTCCGAAGGTACCGCGAGTAGGTGTGGCTGCTGTCGACGGAAAACCCGGTGTCTTGGTGACGGTGACCAAACAGCCGTCCACCAGTACGCTTGAACTGACGGAACAGATTGATAAGGCGGTGGTTGAACTCAAGCAGGCTTTGCCGGCGGATGTGAAGATGCACACCAATCTCTATCGTCAGCAGGAATTTATCGATGCTTCGATTTCCAATATCCAGAAGTCTTTGGTTGAAGGTGCCATCTTCGTCACCCTCGTACTCTTCATCTTCTTGATGAATGCACGTACGACCATGATTTCGCTTGTAACCATTCCGTTGTCGCTTCTCGTGACCATCATTACCCTGAAGTTGATGGGCATGACGATGAATACGATGAGTATCGGTGGTATGGCCATCGCTATTGGTTCTTTGGTGGATGATGCCATCGTCGACGTAGAGAATGTGTTCAAGCGTCTGCGTCAGAACCGCAGTTTGCCCGAGGATCAGCGCAAGCCGAATCTCCAGGTCATCTTTGATGCTTCTCGCGAGGTGCGCATGCCGATTCTGAACTCTACCCTTATTATTATTGTCAGCTTCCTTCCGCTCTTCTTCCTCTCCGGAATGGAGGGCCGCATGCTTGTGCCCCTGGGCATCGCCTTTATCGTGGCGCTTTTCGCCTCTACCTTGGTGGCGCTGACTCTGACACCGGTTTTGTGCAGTTATCTGCTGACCAATCCTAAGGACAAGTCGACCGAACCTCGTTGGGTGACAGCTTTGAAAACAAAGTATAGCCGTTTGTTGAGCGTGACTCTGTGCCACGAGAAGATCGTGCTGGGCAGCGTCGGGGTGATGACGGTTGGTGCCTTGCTTCTTTTCTTCACCTTTGGCCGCTCCTTCTTGCCGCCTTTCAATGAGGGTTCAATGACCATTAATATCAGTTCGCTGCCTGGTATTTCTTTGGAAGAGTCCGACCGTATCGGTCGCCAGGCGGAAGCCATCCTGCAGACCATTCCTGAAGTGAATGCTGTGGCGCGCAAGACGGGTCGTGCCGAATTGGATGCTCATGCGCGTGGTGTCAACAGTAGTGAGTTTGAAGTGCCTTACACCTTGAAGGATCGCTCCAAAGAAGAGATGAAGGCGGAAATTCGTGAGAAGCTGCAGCAGATTCCGGGAATCAGCATGGAGATTGGTCAGCCGATTTCGCACCGTATCGATGCCATGCTCTCGGGAACGAGTGCCAATATTGCCATCAAGATTTTTGGTCCCGACCTCAACCAGTTGCAGTTGCTCGCCAAAAATGTGCAGAATGCAGTTGCGGATGTGGAGGGTCTTGCCGACCTGATCATTGAACAGCAGATGGAGCGTCCGCAGCTGGTGATCCGTCCGCGCCGCACGCAGTTGGCAGCTTATGGCATTTCCTTGCCCGAGTTCTCATCCTATGTCCGTACTCTTTTGGGGGGTGAAGTGGTGTCGCAGATCTATGATGGTGGCAAATCGTTTGACCTCACCTTGAAGGTGGCGGACCAGAACCGTGCGAGCATCGACGACATCAAGAACCTGATGATCGACACTGGCGATGGTAAAAAGATTCCTTTTGAGGTCATTGCCGACATTACTTCTTCTGCCGGCCCCAATGCTGTCAGTCGTGAGAATGCACAGCGCAAGATTGTGGTTTCTGCCAATGTGACGAACCGCGACCTGCGTTCTGTGGTGACCGACATCCAGGAGGAAATCAAGCAGAAGGTGGAGATGCCGGAGGACTACCATATCGAATATGGTGGACAGTTTGAAAGTGAGGAAACGGCTTCCCGCATCCTCTTGCTCTTGTCAATCGTGAGCATTTGCATCATGCTGCTCCTGCTCTACCAGCAGTTCCACTCCTGGCGTCAGGCGATTATCGTGTTGCTCAACCTGCCTTTGGCGCTCATCGGTGGTGTTGTGGCATTGGGCATGACTAGTGGGGTGGTGAGTATTCCTGCCACTATTGGTTTCATTTCGCTCTTCGGTATAGCCACTCGCGGCGGTATGTTGCTCGTTGACCATTACAACGAACTCCAGCGTCGAGGACTGACCAAGGAGGAAAGTATTCTGCACGGTTCTGCCGACCGTTTGCTGCCGATCATCATGACGGCGCTGACTTCGGCGTTGGCACTTATCCCGCTAGCCGTCGGTTCTCAGTTGCCGGGTAACGAAATCCAAAGCCCTATGGCGCAGGTGATGCTGGGCGGTCTTTTCACTAGTACCCTGCTCAACCTGCTCGTGATACCCATCATTTACAATAAATTCATTTCTAAAGTCAAATAAAATGAAAACCAAATTGATATATGCTTTCCTCTGGGTTGCCCTGCCCGTTTTGGCACAAGTGCCAGACAATCCTCGGCAGAAGCTTCTGGAGGAAATCGAAAAGAATAATACCCAACTCGTCGCTCTCCGTGCCCAGATGGAGGTGGATGTGGCCCAAAACCGAATGGGAAATGCTCTGGCCGACCCTAAGGTGGGCTTCTCCTACGCTTGGGGGAACCGCAACGGGATGCCCGATAAGAAAACGGTGAGTGTGGAACAGGACATCGACTGGGCGACTCTCACGGGACAGCGCCGTACGGCAACCCGATTCAAGAATGAGCGGGCGCACTTCACCTATCTCTTGCAGCGCCAGCAGTTGTTGGCGCAGGCTGACCAGCTTCTGATCGGCCTGACTTTCGACAATGCACTTTGTCAGGAGATGCAGGGCAGAATGGAAAGAGCCCAGCGCTTGAAGGATCTATATGAATTGAAATTTGCCAATGGCGAGGCCAACCAGATTGAGTTGAACAAGGTGAAGTTGAACTATACGGCGGCGGTGGCGAATTATCGCCGTGCTACGGCACAGCAGCAGAAGACGCGCGACGAACTCAAGAAGATGAATGGCAATAATGCCCTGGCGTTCTCCCAAAGTGAGTTTGCTGCGGTAACTCTGCCGGCTTATGCCACCTTGGAAGAAGAAGCCCTGGCGCGTGCGCCTCAGATCAAGCAGGCGCAGAGCGTAGTGGAAGAACAGACCAAGGAATTGAAGATCGCCCGGACTGAGGGCATGCCTACCTTGAGTCTTGGGTATTCTGGTGAGTTTGTAGGCGAGGAAAACTACAATGGCATGAATGTCGGTGTCAGCATCCCACTTTGGGGCAATTCCCGCCGAAAGGTGAAGATGCAGAAGGCAAGTGTTGTGGCTTCCCAGTTGGATCAGCAGGATGCCACCTTGCAGGTGCGCGCCACACTTTCCCAGCAGTATGAGCAGGCTCTCCAGCTCTTGCAAGTAGCGGCGCAGTTCAAGGCGGAAATAACCGAAAACGAAGACATCTCGCTTTTGGACAAGGCTTTGGCTGCTGGTCAGCTTTCCTTGATCGACTATTTGAACGAGTTGAATTTCTACAACGAGGCGCACGAACAGGCGCTGGAAACGGAGAGGGACAGCCAGTTGGCGGTATCCGAACTGCTAAGTATTTTCAGATAATCACCGTTCGCGGTGATAGCTTTTCTAACGAGGGGCATAGTGGGGTATCCACCTACTATGTCCCTCGTTTTTTCTTTGTTCCTCAATAAAATCACAGGATTTTCTGGGTCGGAAAAAAACGATTTCTGAAAAAATAAATGCGGTTTACAATGGTAAATCGTGTTTTTTCTATGGCTGTCAACGGGCATTCCGTACAGGACTTTTCCTCCTGTTTCCTTTTTCCTAATCCTAAGACTTCGCAATTATAACTCTTATTTTTAGAAAAACCT
>AMCI01001040.1_pt1 | contig 13326 bp, 12 predicted proteins | sample 419838 | NCBI WGS metagenome assembly AMCI01 (sample SAMN01090643, study PRJNA158313) | gut metagenome
GGAGGCTGTAAGCCTCCTATTTCACGTACACCCTCAGGGATTCGAACCCTGGACCCACTGATTAAGAGTCAGTTGCTCTACCAACTGAGCTAAGAGTGCATCTTCTTTTCGTTTGCGGGTGCAAAGGTAGGTAATTTCTTGGAACTTACAAACTTTACTGTCGGTTTTTTACAGAAAATGCAGAAGAATGCATAAAAAATTATTCAAAGATATATAATTCCGACGGTGTAGTACGTTTTAAAGCACATAGTTCCACATCCTTACCTACCTGAATACCCTTTTCCTTCAGTTTCCATTCCACTGTCTTGTACGCCAACTCCGGGTGATTATTATCCTTACTCAAATGGCATAGCCAGATATACTTCAAATGCTCCTTGAAGTTTTCGGCCAGAAAATTCGCTGTATCCGTATTACACATATGTCCCGAGTGACTCAGGATCCGCTCCTTCAGATACGCCGGATACGTACCCATCTTCAGCATCTCCTCGTCGTAGTTCGCCTCCAGAACCAGGTAATTTGCTTTTCGGACATAATCTGCCGCCGTAGGCGTGATTTCGCCCAAGTCGGTCAGAAACGAAAACACTTTATTATCAATCTCAATACAATACCCCACATTGTCAGTGCCATCGTGCGGTACTTCAAACGATTCAATGGTGAAATCTTCCAGCTTCATCGGCTGTTGCTTCTCCAGCACCTTTGCCGAAGTGTGCAGTTTCTCCGTCATACAATAGCTCTTGTTGATTCCCTCATGAATCTTCGCTGTGGTATAAATGGGGATGTGTAGCTTCTCTCCCAAGCCCCCCACCGCCTTGATGTGGTCAGCATGATCGTGCGTCACAAATACCGCCCGGATAGTCTCCATGCCGATACCTACTTCTTTCAAATGCTTTTTGATGGTGCGCGCTGCAATGCCCGCATCAATCAGTATTCCATATGTTTCAGTGCCCAAGTAGTAACAATTTCCACTGCTTCCACTGGCCAGGCTCATAAATTTAACTTTCATCACAATCTCTCTTTCGGAACGCAAACTTACATAAAATCTCTGGAATAGCCTTGAAAAACGAGAAAATAAATCTCTCTAATCCCTGCAGAAAAGATCAAAAAAAAGATTGAAACGTCCTTATCAGCCCAATTTTGCATTCATCAGCATATACTTATTTTAGCGATGCAGCGGCAGGAACGTTACAGCCTGTCCGCCACCGGGAGCCATTGCCACGGTCAGCGTATCGGCAGCCGTTACCTTTTGTTCGCTAATGCGGTAGGAAGTAGGATTGGTCCGCCAGTCGGCATCTTCGCCGTCGGCATAGATTATTGCACGGTAAGTCTTTCCTTTTTCCAGAAAAGTCAGCGGCACAGTCAGCGTACGAGCCTCTTCGTTGGTGGTCGCTCCCAAGAAGTATTTTTCCTTGGCTTTGCGCACCACGGCGATGAATTCGCCCGGTTCACCCTGCAATGCTTCCGACCAGTCGCAGTCGGCATCAAAGTCACAGAAGAACTGGAAAGCTGGATGGCCTTCGTAATGTTCAATCAGATCGGATGCCATCTGCAGCGGCGAGTAAAGCACCACCCAATTGGCTATCTGCTTGGCCAGAGTCGTATTCACGCGACTGTTGCCTTGATCCAAATCGTTCCATTTCTGACGTTGGGGGATGTGACGGGTCTTTTCATACAGAATATCGAAGCAGCCCGGAGTATAGTCCATTGGGCCGGCTAACAGACGAGTAAAGGGCAGCAGTTCATGATGGGTGGGGGGATTGCCTTCACTCCAGGCATTCCACTCCATGCCGCGAGCACCTTCGCGGGTCATCATATTAGGATATGTTCGTCGGATACCGGTATCCTTGATGGGTTCATGGGCATCAATTGTAGTCTGGTAGCGAGCTGCAGTCTGCACCACCTTGCGATAATGACGCACATTGAACTGGCCGTGATGGTTGTGGCCACCCGGCAAGCCTCCGGCATAGCCCGTCTTTACGTTGTGTACCCCATGGTCGGCATACCACTTGTAAGCTTTGTCCAGCTGGCGTTCGTAATTCGGAATGTTGCCACCCGTCTCGTGGTGACCGATGATTTCCACTCCCTTTTCTTTAGCATAGCGTACCACCTCGTCCATATCGAAATCGGCATACGGTTTCGTATAGTCGAAGTTCTGCATGCCGCCCCAGCTTTCCCAACCTTCGTTCCAGCCTTCGTACATCACTGCCTCGATGCCGTTGGCAGCAGCGAAATCAATATACCGCTTGGCATGAGCGGTCGTCGCACCGTGGCGTTTGTCCATCTTCCAAGTCTCCACTCCCAGATGCATCCCCCACCAGATACCTACGTAGCGCATCGGTCGGATCCAGCTCAAGTCACCTTTTAAGGCACAAGGCTCGTTCAAGTTCAAGATGAGTCCCGAATTGATCAGCCCCACCGCTTTCGGTGCAATCTGTACAGTACGCCATGGTGTCTGGAAGTTGCCACCGGCAAAACGGGCTTTCACGCCGTCGGGCCAAGGAGCCAATTCAGCCTGGAAAGCTCCATCGGCCGTTTGCTTCAAGGTCATTTCAGGATAATCGGTCAGTGCCGCTTCGTGGATGCTGGCATAGATCCCGTCGGCCGTACGGAAGGTCATCGGTGTATTGGCATCTTTCACTTCGCGAAGTGAAAGGGTGCGGTAAAGTAGTTCGTAGGTTTCGAAGTTGGCCGGAATAGACCACGACGTGCCGTCCTGAGCCAGATGGAAAGTAGTCTGTTCGTTCATCACGAATAAACTGTCGATGCCGGGCACCCGGTATTCGTAGCGGAATCCCAGTCCGTCATCAAATATGCGGAAGCGCAGCGTCAGGTCGGTACCTGACGGGTTTTGCAGATTCACCGCCATTTCGTTGTAATGGTTGCGGATGGATTTGTTTTCACCCCAAGGCTGTGTCCAAATCTCATCCAGGGAAGTGTGTTTCACGTCCTTCACTTGAAAACCGGACGACAGGTTCACTCCATCGCGTGCTTCCAAGCCCAACTGCGAGCGCAAGATAAATGGCCGTTCGTCGACTGACACAGCATAGTGCATACCACCTGTTTCATCCAGTTGGAAAGTCAATTGAATATGTCCATCGGGAGAATTTACTTCGGTCAGTGGGGAACAAGCAGTCAGGAAGACCGCTATACTTAACCATATATAAATACAAATTATCTTCATAGTATGATAATTTAATGATGTACAAAGATAAAACATTTTAATTATAATATCTTAATTAAGATAATTATTTCAACCTCCAACTTTCAAATTTTTAACCATTGACTTTTAACTTCTGAAAACTTCGCTAAAGAAATAAAAAGTGCATTTAGGTAATTCGGCTGGTAGAAAAAATGAGGGGGCTGTATCACTACACACCCCTCATCAAATAACAAAATTCTATGGTTGCAATTTTTTCATAACAATTTACGTTTCCCAACGTGAATTATCTTACAAATTTACATTATCTTACAATATTTCTCATAATCTATATGGTAAAGTATGTTAATTCTGTTATATTATCTTATACCTGTTCTATCATTACCTTTCGCACCCGCTTTGGCTTCTGCATTTACATTCATAACGTTGCCAAAAAAATTACTCAATAGTACTCAATACCAGTCGCTCTCACACACACACGCGAGCGCGCGCATGCGCGTACCTTATCATGCAAACAGTAAAATTATGCAAACAATAAAGAGTTGTAAAAACTACAAGGTGAACAGGAAGAGATGGAAAATATTAAATTAAATGACAATTTTCATATAATAAGGTACGCGCGTATATGCGTGTGTGTGTGAGAGCGACTGGTATTGAGTACTATTGAGTAAATTTTTAGCTACAGGTTTCTGTTTGGAAACCTGTAGCTTTCTAAAATTCTATAACTAAGAAAATTTTGAAAACCTACAGATAAAAAAATGAAAACCTACAGCTAAAATTTTGAATATCAGCTTTTTCAAATGATTCTTTATTTTTTCAGAAGTGTCCCAATGGGCCGTTGCCTTGTCCGATATGTAAGTTCCTACCTCGTTCGATGGCTTGACTCATATAGTTCTTGGCCTGTTGTACAGCCTCGGGCAGCGAGTGTCCGTCGGCTAGTAGGGTTGCGATGGCTGATGATAAAGTACAGCCGGTGCCGTGCAGATTAGGGCTGTCAATTTTTTCACAGGTAAAGCAAAATGTTTGTTGGGCTGTTTGGTCAAACAGTACATCGGTCATAAAGCGTCCGTTCAGGTGTCCGCCTTTAAGAAGTACCGAGGTGTCATATTGTTGCGCAAGGAATCGGGCAGTTGGTTTCATAGTCTCTATATCCATTAGTTCATGTCCGCATAGATGTTCAGCTTCATGTAGATTGGGTGTGATGAGGGTGCACCGTGGAAACAATTCTTTTTGCATGATGGCCAGAGTATCCTTGTCCATTAATCTGCGTCCGCTGGTGGAAATCATTACAGGGTCGCACACTACCCATGCAGGACGGTAGGTATCGAGAGCCTGTACCAGTGCGCGGATACAGGCAGCATGAGGTATCATACCGATTTTTACAGCTAATGGATGTAGGTCACTGAACACGGCATCCAGCTGGTCGGCCACGGCTTGGGGTGAAAGCGGATATATGGCATGTACACCTAGTGTGTTCTGTGCAGTAACAGCAGTAATTACTGTAGCTGCATATCCGCCCAGAGCGGCTACCGTTTTCAAATCGGCTTGTATACCGGCACCGCCCGAACAGTCGGAACCGGCCACGGAAAGTACAACGGGTATCATGAGTATGCTTCTTTTTTCAATTCTTGGAAATAGGGGATAAGATCCCGATCGGTATGGCTCCAGAGATCGCCTAATATGGCAGCACCACCGAATCCTAGCGAACTGATCTGTGACAGACGTTCTTTATGGATGCCTCCAAGGGCAATGACTCGCTGGTCTATGATGTTTTGTGCTGTTGCTGCTTTTAATTCGTCGATAGTAAAGGCAGCTTTATAGCTGACTTTCGAGATGCTATTGTAAATGGGACTGAGAAATACATACGTGTAATGGGATTTTCGTTCGGCCACCTCTTGCAGCGAATGACAAGAACAGCTGATGTGTCCTGTGAATCCGTCCGGTGCTTGCGGGTTGCGTCGGTTTAGATGCACTCCTTTCAATTGGAATTCTTCGGTTAGTTCAAAATGTTCGTGGATGACGATACGATTTCGGAAATCTATATCGATAGCCTGTAACCACTGCTTGAGTGCGTCGGCATGGATACCGGGCTTGCGCAGGTGTAGAATCTCCAGTCCGGCTTGAAACAAGGCATTTACAGCGTCTGTTTCTCCCGGATAGAGGTTAGGTGTAGTAATCAGTATCAGTTTCATAAAATTTTGTTTATTGATAGCTGCAAAAGTAATGTTTTTTTTTCATCCTTCTTGCGATATTTCCCACCGATATCTATCTTTGCATTCAAAAATTATATAAAGATTGTATGGAAATGAAACAACAGAAAGCTGTGCTGTTCGACTTCGACGGAGTAGTAGTAGACACCGAAACACAGTACAGTGACTTTTGGCACCGCATGGGTGTGGAATATTTAGGTATAGATGATATTGAGGGAAAAGTAAAAGGACAGACACTGACTTATATCTATGACACTTTTTTCCCGGAGATGCATCAAGCACAGGCCGAGATTACCGATCGCTTGAATCGTTTCGAACAAGAAATGTCGTTCGAATTCATCTCAGGTGTGACGCAGTTCATTCAGGATTTACATAAGCATGGTGTGAAGACGGCTGTGGTGACAAGTTCCAATGAAGCTAAGATGGCCGCCGTATATAGGGTGCATCCACATTTGAAAGAACTCTTCGATGAGATTCTTACAGCAGAAATGTTTGCTGCTTCCAAGCCCGATCCGGACTGTTTTCTGTTGGGAATGCGTAAGTTGGATACTACCCCTGAAAACACTTATGTGTTTGAAGATTCTTTCAATGGATTAAAGGCCGGTTTGGCATCGGGCGCACAGGTTATTGGACTGGCTACCACCAATACGGCTGAGCAGATTGCACCTCTTTGCCATTATATTTTGAAGGATTTTACGGGATTTACATACGATAAAATGTTGGAAGTGCACAAATAATCAAAAAAAAACTTATCTTTGCGTTCATATATAAATCTACAAATTTAAATTTTTTAAAAATGGCTGGATATATTTCAGATGACACACGTAAAGTAACTACACATCGCCTGACAGAAATGAAGCAGAGAGGCGAAAAGATATCAATGTTAACTTCTTATGATTACACCATGGCCCAGATTGTGGACGGTGCCGGGATTGACGTTATCTTGGTAGGTGACTCGGCTTCCAATGTAATGGCAGGTAACACAACTACTTTGCCTATTACGCTGGATCAGATGATTTATCACGGCAAGTCGGTGGTGCGTGGTGTAAAGCGTGCTATGGTGGTGGTGGATATGCCCTTCGGCTCATATCAAGGCAACGAACTTGAGGGTTTAGCTTCGGCTATCCGTATCATGAAGGAGAGTCATGCCGATGCCTTGAAACTGGAAGGCGGAGAGGAGGTTATAGGTACGGTGAATCGTATCCTCAGTGCAGGTATACCGGTAATGGGTCACTTGGGTTTGATGCCTCAGTCTATCAACAAATATGGCACTTATACAGTACGTGCCAAGGATGAACAAGAGGCAGAAAAATTGGTTCGTGACGCTCATTTGCTGGAAGATGCCGGATGTTTTGCCCTGGTTCTAGAGAAAATTCCTGCTTCATTGGCTGCTCGTGTGGCAAGCGAATTGACCATTCCGGTCATTGGAATCGGTGCAGGAAGCCATGTAGACGGTCAGGTATTGGTGGTCCAGGATATGTTGGGTATGAACGATGGATTCCGTCCCCGTTTCCTTCGCCGTTATGCCGACTTGCATACGGTTATGACTGATGCTATTAGCCAATATGTATCAGATGTGAAGAACTTAGATTTCCCCAATGAAAAAGAACAATATTGATTCTTTATTGACTATGAATTTCGGGCGGGTGTGTATGGCAAATTTTTTGCTTTATGCATCCGTCTATCTGATTATACCGCTTCTGCCACAACTGGTTCACGAGCAATTGCAACTACCGTTGGTCGATGCTTCGCTCACGTGTGTGGCTTTTGGCATGGGCATGCTGGCGGTAGGACCGTTTAGTGCTTATTTGGGAGATACTTATAAATGGAAGCATGTGCAGATTTATGGTGTGCTGTTGTTTATGGCTGCTGTGTTAGGGTTGCATTTTGCTACCGTATTTTGGCATTTCATGGGATTGTCTCTGATGCAAGGTATAGGTTTTGGACTGGCGGAAGTTGCTGAAATTACCATAGGTATTGATATTACTCCATCGTCTCGACGCAGTGGAAGTAACAAGGTCTTTGCTTGTGTGGCACGCTTGGGTATGCTGTTAGGTGTTCTGCTAGGCTTGAAGTTTAGATCGCTCTATGATTCTTCCGGTTTGCTCTATATGGCACTGGCGGGTGGAGCGGCTGTGCTGTTCTGTAGTTCGCGGATTGACGTGAAATTCCGGGCCCCTATCGGACTTCCGGTGTGTAATATTGACCGTTTCCTTTTGCTTAGAGGTTGGTTTCCCGCCTTGAATGTCTGGTTGCTTGCTACAGTGGTAGGTATGCTGATAGCTACCGCAGCAGAGTGGGGCATGCTTGTAGTTGGTGTGGTTCTGATGATGCTGGCAGTTTGGGTGATTCCTTTCATCACTATATTTGTCAAACTGTCGCACCATTGTCAGCGGGGTACAGCCAACAACACTTGCCAACTGGCAGTGGAAGTAGGTATACTAACAGGTATGTATGCAGCGCATCAGATGTATCGGGTGGGGGATACGATTATCTTTTTAGCTATAATCGGAATCTTATGTTTTATATTGTTAACCCTCCCTTATTATCATCAGATGCGTGTCAGATAAATCAACTTCTGGAAACTTGCTTTACTCCTTTCACTGTTTTTAATTTTTTGATGAGCGATTCCAGATGTCCTGTGTCTCCTACCATAATGGTCAGAGTACCCGAGAACAATCCATCGTTCGAATCAATACCGATGCTACGCAGGGTAATACCAGATTCTTTAGAGATGATGGAGGTAATATTGGTTACGATGCCGATATCGTCGTGTCCCACTATCCGTAGTGTGATGGGGTATTGTGCTCCTTCTGCCTTACCTGCCCAGCGCGCTTTTACAATGCGGTATCCGAAGCGTTCGCGCAGATCGCTAGCATTGGGACAATCGCACCGGTGAATTTTGATTCCTCCGTTGACGCTGACAAAGCCGAATACATCGTCTCCATAAATGGGGTTGCAGCACCGGGCCAGTTTGTACTCCAATCCCTTCAGGTTCTGGTCTATTACTAGAACATCTTCTTTACCGCTCACTTCTTCCTGTGACAAGGAATTCTGCAGGTTATATCCCTCGGCACTGCGGTTTACGGTATCCTCGTGGCTTTCAACTCCTTTTCGTTGTTGTTCTATGTAACGGTCCAGAATTTCGTTCACATCTATCGTTTCGTCGGCAATGGCTTGATAGAAATCGGTTACCACCTTAAAGCCCATCCTTTTGATTAGTCGCATCATGATGGCTTCGTCATACTCTATCTTTCTATTCTTGAACTTCCTTTCCAGCGTTTCTTTGGCAAAGGCATGCTGGCGGGCTGCCATTTCTTTTAGTGCTTGCCTTATCTTAGAACGTGCCTTGGAAGTGGTGACGATATTCAGCCAGTCTTGTTTGGGTGTTTGTGTGTTCGAGGTCATGATTTCCACCTGGTCTCCACTATGCAACACTTGCTTTAGCTGTACATTCTTTCCGTTCACCTTTGCCCCGATGCATTTGCATCCCAGCTTGCTGTGAATATGAAAAGCAAAGTCGAGTACTGTGGCCCCTTTGCCCAACTTAAACAAGTCGCCTTTAGGTGTAAATACGAACACTTCATCCTCATAGAGGTCCATTTTAAATTGGTCCATGGTCTCCAGACCGCTGGCATCGCTGTTTTCTAATGCCTCTCGCACGGATGTTAGCCATTCATCGAGTCCACTTTCACTCTTGATGCCCTTGTACCGCCAATGTGCTGCCAGTCCGCGTTCGGCTATGTCGTCCATGCGTTCGGTGCGTATCTGCACTTCCACCCATTTACCTTCGGGGCCCATTACCGTAATATGAAGTGATTCATATCCGTTGCTTTTAGGCACCGATAACCAGTCGCGCAGGCGTTTGGGATTGGGTTGGTACATATCCGTGACGATGGAATAAGTTTGCCAACATTCCAGTTTCTCTTTATCTAACGGTGAATCCAAAATGACACGGATGGCGAACAAGTCATACACCCCTTCAAACGGACACTTTTGTTTTTTCATTTTTTGGTAAATGGAATGAATGCTTTTGGTACGCCCCTTGATGTGGAAATGCAGCCCGGCTTCCTCCAGCTTTTTCCGGATAGGCTGGATAAAAGCTGCTATGTAGCGATCGCGCGATTGTTTCGTTTCGTTCAGTTTCTCCTTAATATGGTAGTATACCTCTTTTTCCGTATATTTCAGCGAGAGGTCTTCCAGTTCTGATTTCAGTTTGTAAAGTCCTAACTTGTGTGCCAGTGGAGCATACAAATAAACTGCCTCGTTGGCTACTTGTCGGCGTGCTTCCTCATTGGTGGCATTTTTTATCTGCCGCATGATATTTACCCGGTCGGCTATTATAATGAGGATTACTCTCATGTCTTCTGCAAACGAGAGCAGTAGATTGCGAAAGTTTTCCGATTCTATGGCCGGGCTTTTGGTGTAAAGATCCTGCACCCGGATGAGTCCCTTTATAATGCCGGCTACGTCTTCACCGAAGTTGCGTTTTATTTCATCCAATTGGCAACAACCGCTGTGAACGGAATCGTGCAACATCAGTCCCAAGATGGAAGCTCTTCGCATGCCGATTTCTTCGGCCACGATAACCGCTGTCTGCATATCATTAATAATGGGATTGAGTCCAAAGATATCTCTTTGTATGCGGTCGCTGGTAATGGATTCCAACAGGTAAGTTTTCAGTTTCCTACAATCGTCTTTCTGTAGCGTATCGCCAGAGAGCTTGAGTAACTTGCGGTAAAGGGTAAAAAGCTGTTTTTTTTCTTCTATGGTGAAGAATTTATTTGTGTTCATATGATGGTCTAATTTTCATGTTTGTGGTAAAGATAGGATTTTTCTTGATTCAAAGTCCATTTAGCTGGAAAAAACTTGTTAAAAATAAGTTTTTCAAAAAATTCTGCAGATTACATTTATTTTTTTATTACTTTTGGACATCAATTTATAAACTTACATATTATGATAACACCCCAAGACAAGGAACTGCTTGCAAAGAAAGGCATTTCTGAAGAAAAGATTGCAGAGCAATTAGCATGCTTTGAGAAAGGTTTCCCATTTTTAAAATTGGCTGCTGCCGCTTCGGTGGACAATGGTATTCTGGCTCCTGAAGTTGAAGCACAGAAAAAATACCTGGATGCCTGGGAAGCTTATACACAAACAGATAAGAAAGTGGTGAAATTCGTACCTGCATCGGGTGCCGCTAGCCGCATGTTCAAGAATATGTTTGAATTTCTAGGTGCTGAATACGATGCACCGCAGACTGATTTTGAAAAGAAATTCTTTGCTCAGATAGAAAAGTTTGCTTTTTATGGTGATTTGAATGAAGCTTGTCGGAAGAATGAAGGCAAGGATATACCGGCGTTGCTGGCAGCTGGCAATTACAAGGCTGTAGTCTCTGCATTGCTGGAAAGTGCCGGTTTGAATTATGGTCAGTTGCCTAAGGGGCTATTGAAATTCCATAGCTATGAAGATGGTAACCGTACTCCGCTGGAAGAACATCTGGTGGAAGGAGCTTTGTATGCTGCCAACCGGAATGGTAAGGTGAATGTACATTTCACTGTTTCTCCCGAACACCGCTCTTTGTTCCAGGCTTTGGTTGATGCCAAGGCGGCTACCTATGCCAAGAAGTACGGTGTAGAATACAACATAAGTTTCTCTGAACAGAAACCGAGCACAGATACAGTGGCTGCCGATATGGAAAACAAACCTTTCCGAGACAATGGTAAGCTCTTGTTCCGTCCGGGTGGTCATGGAGCTTTGATTGAGAACTTGAACGATCTCGATGCAGACATTGTCTTTATCAAGAATATTGATAATGTGGTGCCTGATAAGTTGAAAGGGGATACCGTATTGTATAAGAAACTGATTGCTGGTGTGTTGATTTCTCTGCAGCAGAAGGCTTTCTCTTATCTGCAGTTGCTGGATAGCGGAAAATATACACACGATCAATTGATAGAGATGCTGCAATTCTTGCAGAAGAACTTGTATTGCAAGAATCCCGACACCAAAAACTTGGAAGATTCAGAATTGGCTATCTATTTGAAGAAGAAACTGAACCGTCCGATGCGCGTGTGCGGTATGGTGAAGAATGTGGGTGAACCTGGCGGTGGCCCGTTCTTGGCCTACAACAATGATGGTACTATTTCTTTGCAAATTCTGGAAAGTTCACAGATTGATATGAAGGATCCTGAAAAGAAAGAAATGTTTGAAAAGGGTACGCACTTCAACCCGGTTGACCTGGTATGCGCCGTACGCGATTACCAAGGCAACAAGTTTAATCTGGTAAATTATGTAGATAAGGCTACCGGATTCATCTCTTTCAAGTCTAAGAATGGTAAAGAATTAAAAGCATTGGAATTGCCAGGCTTGTGGAACGGAGCCATGAGCGACTGGAACACGATTTTTGTAGAAGTTCCTCTCAGTACATTCAACCCCGTGAAGACGGTCAACGATTTGCTTAGAGAGCAACATCAATAATACTTTGATTGATAGTAATAGGAGTTATCGGAACGTTGTTCTGTATAACTCCTTTTTTAATATGAAGATTGTAAGAAAAATGAAGAAAATTTTATTGTTAGGATCAGGAGAACTAGGTAAGGAGTTTGTCATTGCAGCACAGCGTAAAGGACAGTATATTATCGCTTGCGATTCGTATGCAGGTGCTCCGGCTATGCAGGTGGCTGATGAGTGTGAAGTATTCAGTATGCTTGACGGTGAGGCATTGGAAAAAGTAGTGCATAAGCATCAACCCGATATCATCGTCCCCGAGATAGAAGCCATTCGTACCGAACGTCTTTACGATTTTGAGAAAGAGGGCATTCAGGTGGTGCCCAGTGCGCGTGCCGTGAATTATACCATGAATCGTAAAGCCATACGCGACCTTGCCGCCAAGGAACTGGGCTTGAAGACAGCCAAGTATTTTTATGCCAAGTCTTTGGAAGAATTGAAGGAAGCTGCTGAAAAGATAGGGTTTCCCTGTGTAGTAAAGCCTTTGATGTCTTCTTCCGGTAAGGGACAATCGCTTGTGAAGAGTGCGGATGAATTGGAACATGCGTGGGAATATGGTTGCAACGGAAGCCGTGGTGATATCAAAGACTGATTATTGAAGAGTTTATTAAATTCGACAGCGAAATTACGTTGCTTACCGTTACCCAGAAGAATGGTCCTACACTGTTCTGTCCACCTATCGGACATGTGCAGAAAGGGGGAGATTATCGTGAAAGTTTCCAGCCTGCACACATCGATCCGAAACATCTTATTGAAGCTCAGCAGATGGCTGAAAAAGTTACCCGTGCCTTGACAGGAGCCGGTTTGTGGGGCGTAGAATTTTTCCTGAGCCACGAAAACGGTGTGTATTTTTCAGAACTTTCTCCGCGTCCACATGATACAGGTATGGTGACCTTAGCAGGTACACAGAACCTCAATGAGTTCGAACTTCATTTGCGCGCTGTTCTGGGACTACCGATTCCCAATATTACACAGGAACGTATGGGAGCAAGTGCGGTCATTCTTTCTCCCATTGCGAGCGAAGAACGTCCTAATTACCGCGGATTGGAAGAGGTTACCAAGGAAGAAAACACGTATGTGCGAATTTTCGGAAAGCCAAAGACTCGCCTCAACCGTAGAATGGGTGTGGTGTTGTGTTATGCTCCCAATGGTAGCAATTTGGATACCTTGCGCGATAAAACCAAGGATATAGCTTCTCGTGTTGAAGTGTATTGATAGGTAGTCCTTTGACCTGTCTTTTGTAAAGATATATCTTATGCATGCAGATGATGTTTTTTTTCATATCATCTGCATTGCCTTTTTTATTCCATCTTCCGTTAACATCCGTTAATGGATTGACCTCCCAAAAAATACGCGAAAAATGATAGGATAAACAAATCTTCCGTACCTTTGCATCGTTTTTAAATCAAAGAATAGCTATTAATATGGAGGAAATGAAAATCAATAAGGTACAAATAC
>AMCI01001051.1_pt1 | contig 13317 bp, 12 predicted proteins | sample 419838 | NCBI WGS metagenome assembly AMCI01 (sample SAMN01090643, study PRJNA158313) | gut metagenome
ACCTACAGCTTTTTAAAATTCTATAGTCATTAAAATTTCAGAAACCTATAGTTAAAATTTTGCCGATCTGTAGGTTTGTAATTGAAAACCTACAGCTAAAAAATAGTCAGATACTATCAGAAAAAATTTAATTCATTATCCAATTATATTTGTACTATGATATCATCTCCTGTAGAAAGATAGTTGATACGGTCTTGCATGTATTGTTTAAGCTGTGTGTAAGCTTCGATGCCAGTGCAGTGCATTGTGTAATAATGACAGCCAGGGTAGGCCAGAAGTTTTTCGGCTAGTTGTTTGATGAAAGCTGCTTCTTCTGTGGCGGTTAATCCGCTTTTGGTGAGGTGCATACCGGCAAATACATGGGTGATGGGGTGAGTGGAGAGCTGTTGTGCCTTTTGAAGGATGTTTATAATGCCTGTGTGTGCGCATCCGGCTATCAGCACGCGCAGGTGACCTTCGCTTATTAAAAGACTTTGCTCATGGCAAAAAGTGTCGGGCGTATCAAGAGCAGGACCGAAGAGTAGGCGGTTGCCCGGCGGACATAAATATTTACCTTCGGTTTGTGTAAAGAGTTGTAGTTGGTTGTTGATGTAAGTGTATGAATCGCAGAATTTTAAGTTAGGATGGTACTGCAGCTCGGTGTTTAAACCGATGTAATGTAGACCGTTGGATCGAAGGGAATAATGGGGCTCGAAGGCTCTACGGTGTACATATACGGGGGCATGACTATTCATTTGTAGAAATGTTTTCAGTCCGCCACCATGGTCATAATGCCCATGCGAAAGGATGGCTAAGTCTACTTTTTCTAGATCGATGCCTTTGCGGGCTGCATTTTCTGCAAAAAGGTTGCTTTGTCCCATGTCGAATAAAATGTGTAGTCCATTTAGTTCGATGTATAGGCTTAATCCGTGTTCTACAGGCCATGCCTGTTGGCTGGTATTTTCTGTTAAAGCAATGATTTTCATGATGTCTACGTTCTTTTTATCTTTGGTCTATTGTGTTATTTTTATGTCGGTCTTATGGCTGTTTAAGGGAATTTCCTCCCTTTTCAGTGATTTTTTTTCATTTTCATGTCCTATGCTTTTTCTATGGATTTTTCTGAATTGTGCTCAAAAATAGGGAAAATCAGTGTGAATATGTTATTTTTTGAATAAAATCTTTGAAAACATGGATTGGAGAGTGTTCTGGGTTAGATTGTATGCATAAGTGAGTTTATTTTGTTTATAAGTGTAAAATCAGCTCTTAAAATTTAAAACAATGTTATAGTAAAGGCTTTTTTTTGTCACTTCGTTTGCGTACACGAAAAAAATATCTACTTTTGTAACGCTGTTGAGATAATAGCAAAGAATAAAAAGATACGTTTTCAATAGATTTTAGTCTAGGTAAAAAGATTTAATTATAGGGTATTTTTAAGGTAAATAGGTTGATAAAGAGAATTAGGTATTAGAATGAAAGGTTAAAGGATTGTTTATTTAGAATAATAGAATTAGATTTTTTAATAAGGTAAAAAGAAAAGATTGTTTTAGGTTAACGTTAGATGTTTGTTTGAAGAAAAGAAAAGCCAATTGGGCTTTTCTTACAAGAGGCGAGTAGTTCGTGAGGACTGACTCGTTTTTTTATTATTGTATTTCAGATTGACCCGGATTTAATCTTTTGGCTTGGATATTTCTCCTGCGAGTGAAAGTAACATTCTGTTGCGGATTTCTTCCGGTGAAAGTCCGTGTCCCAATAGGAACATTAACTTAGTTACGGCGCATTCAGGAGTGCTGTCGTATCCGCTTATGATGCCAGCTTGTAATAGTTGCAGACCGGTTTCATAGCGTCCCATTTCTACTGCACCGCTAGGACATTGGGTGATGTTTACGATGACAATGCCGCGTTCGGTAGCTTGCTTTAGTTCGTTGATGAACCATTCCTTGCGTGGTGCATTGCCCGAACCGAAGGTTTTCAGTACTACGGCTTTCAGTCCGGGAGCATGTAGCACGGAGTGAATGATGCTTTCTTGAATGCCGGGGAAAAGGGTGAGCATTACCACATTGGAATCGAAGAGGTAGTGCGGAACCATGGATTTGGAAGGATCGGGGTGGTGAATGAGGTGTTCATCGTAGCGGATGTGAATGCCGGCTTTTGCCAAAGGGGGATAATTGAACGAGCGGAAAGCATTGAAGTTTTCAGCATTTATTTTGGTGGTACGGTTTCCACGTAGCAGTTCGTTTTCGAAGAAGATGCATACTTCGGGTACTATGGGTGTGCCGTCTGCATGTCGGGCAGCGGCTATTTCAACCGAGGTTATAAGGTTTTCCTTACCGTCTGTACGCAGTGTGCCGATGGGTAATTGTGATCCTGTGAGGATGACCGGCTTACCTAGATTTTCCAACATGAAACTCAAGGCAGAAGCTGTGTAGGCCATGGTGTCTGTGCCATGTAGAATTACGAATCCATCGAAGAATTCATAGTTGTAATGGATAATCTTGACCAGAGTGGACCAGAACGAAGGTTCCATATCGGAAGAGTCGATAGGTGGGCTGAACTGATAGGTGGAAATTCGGTAATTGAAACGTTTCAGTTCGGGCACGTGTTTTAGCAACTGGTCAAAATTGAAATTTTCCAGAGCACCGGTTTCCGGATTCTCTATCATGCCGATAGTTCCTCCTGTGTAAATCAGTAAAACAGATGGGCAGGTAGTTTCCATAACAAATATGTATTTTTCTAAAAAGTTGGCGCAAAGGTAGAAAAAAAATTGCAGTCGAACAATTTATGGCTTGCATTGTTGTAGTGTAGAGGGTGAAAGGAGGTAGATGATATGACAAATCAGAAAAATGGCAGAATTGTATGGTTTTTCGCTAAATTGCTGTATCTTCGCAGAAAAACGTAGTAGAGATATGAAAGGTATGAATTATTCATTATTGCGAGCAGTCAGTGCATTGGTAATAGGTCTGGTACTGGCTCTTTTCCCTGAAAAAGCTGCTGATTATTTGGTGATTACAGTAGGAGTGCTGTTCCTCATCCCTTCGTTGATTAGTATTATCGGTTATTTTGCTCAGGCAGCACAGAGTGGTGGTCGTTTTCCCATTGAAGGGTTGGGCAGTTTGTTGTTTGCCCTATGGCTTATTATAGCTCCTGACTTTTTTGCAGATTTATTGACTTATGTACTTGGTTTCATTTTATTGATGGGTGGTGTCCAGCAGATTGCATCACTTACTGCGGCTCGTAGTTGGATGCCTGTTCCGGCTGGATTCTATGTGGTGCCTGTGTTGATTCTGGTGGCTGGACTCGTATCGCTGTTTAATCCCATAGAGGCCCGTTCTACGGTATTTACTATTATTGGTATCACGAGTTTGGTATATGCATTGTCCGAACTTGTGAATTGGTTTAAGTTCACGCGTCGGCGTCCAAAGCCACAGGAAGATCAGTCTTATCCATCTAATTTCCAGCAGCAGTTTGACGATGATGATGTGGAAGATGCTCATATTATTGATTAAGCATCTGTTCGATATGGGCAGGTGTGGTGTCTTTCAGTAACACTTTTTTCTGTCTGTCCAGTAGATAGAGTGTAGGAATCGCTTTCAGGTCATATAGGTTTTCCGCTTGTATGACTTGTTTTCTATCATAGGCATTGATCCAGTTCATCGGATAGTTGGGTAGAAAGGATTTCCATTCTTTCACGTCTTCATCGGGATAGATTGAAAGAATGGTTAATGTTTGGCTGTCAACGGCTTTGTTGATGATATCAGAGGTTTTCAGTGCGTCCATCACTTCACCGCATGCATGGCAGCCGGGATTGTTGAAGAAAATCAGTGTATAATCTGTAGGAATGTTGTGGAGGTAGGCACTGGTCCCGGATGCCAGTGTGTAGCGGAAATTGATGGCTATGGTGCCTAAGCGGTTGCGTTGTGCCAGTTTGCGTTGCCGGCGAATTCTGATTTTTTCGGTATCGGTCAATACCGGTGAGGCTATCAGTGCATCAAGTACAGCTATGTAATATTCTTCATTGCGAAGCGGTGAATTCGGGTCGTACAGGTATTTTTCAGCCAATTGTTGCAGATAGTGGTGGCACTTTGGCTCTGTTTCGGTAGCGGTTATCACACTTTGTAATGCTGTTTCTGCTTCGTCGGCAGATACCAGTTTTAGTAGGTCAATGAAGTTCACCCATCCTTGTTCAGTGATTTCCGGATGATGTATATAGTTGGTGTCTGTCCAATTTACATGGTCCCAGTAATGTGCCACTAGGTAAGAAGCTCGCAGTTCAGGAGTTTGCATCATGGCGGGTATATGGGGCAGTATTAGTTGGGTAAGAGTGTCTGCCTGAGTTTTATCTGTTGTCAGGTTCGGTATTTGACGGGAATTGCATCCGTTGCAGTTTAGCAGCAGGATGCTGAAAAATAAAAATATTTTCATTAGCATGTCATTTATTTAGGAATAACGTTTAGGATATCTCATCAGGATGGCTGTTAAGGCAAAAAGGCCCATGCAGAACGGGTAATATAGGTTTCCGATGATGCTCAGAGGGGATATCTTTGCTAGTCCGGCGGCAATGAGCATTTGAGCACCATAAGGGATGATGCCTTGAATCAAGCACGAGAAAGTATCCAGGATGCTGGCCACTTTGCGTCGATCCAAATGGAAGCGCATGGCAATGCCTCGCGCAATGGGACCGGTGGTGATAATGGCAATTGTATTATTGGCCGTGCATAGGTTGGCAATACTTACTAAGGCAGCAATGCTTAGTTCGGCTCCGCGTTTCCCCTTTACGTGGCGGGTGAGTCGGTTAATGATATAGTCAATTCCGCCGTTGTAGCGGATAGTTTCAAGCATACCTCCGGCCAGTAGTGTCACAATGATGAGTTCGCCCATACCGATGATACCTGAGCCTATGGCCCCGAACCAGTCGAAAATAGCTGTACCGGTGAAGAAACCTATTCCGCCGGTCAGCAGGATACCAGTTAGTAATACGATTACTACATGCATACCCGAAACAGCCAGTACGAGTACCAATAGATAGGGTATCACTTTGAGCCATTCAATCTCTTCAGCAGGGGTAGGGGTCGTGTAAGAAAGTCCCTGTATAATATATACTCCCAGGATGATGAGGGCAGCTGGTACTACAATCATGGAGTTGATGCGGAATTTGTCGCGCATCACGCAGCCTTGGGTTTTGGTGGATGCAATGGTGGTGTCGGAAATGAATGAAAGGTTGTCACCGAAGAATGAACCGCCCACTACGATGCCTACCAAGAAGGGGAGGTCGATGCCTGTCTTTTCTGCCAGTCCCACAGCTACGGGGGTGAGGGCTACGATGGTACCGACACTGGTTCCAATGGAAAGTGAAATGAAACAGGCAGCCAGGAAGATGCCTGCTAACAGCAGATTCTCGGGTAGTATTTGTAGAGTGAGGTTTACTGTAGCATCAATAGCACCCATCTGTTTGGCGCTTTGTGCGAAGGCTCCGGCCAAAATAAAAATCCAGATCATGAGCAAGATGTTCTTATTGCCGGCACCTACTGAGAATTGTTGGATGCGTTCTTCCAAAGTCAGGCCGCGTGTGATAGCAATGGCGTAGCAGGAAGAGAAGAGAAAGGCCACCGTGATGGGGACTTTGTAGAAGTCATTCATCCACAGGGAGGTGACTAGATATAGACAGAGAAAGACAGCCAGCGGGCTCAGTGCCCACCAGTTGCCTTTTTGTTTTTGTGTATGTATGTTCATATTTATTCGTAACTTCTGAGTTTTGGCTGTAAAGGTACGAATAAATTCTTATTTTATAGCGTGACACCTGTTTTGAAGATGGCAATTTCCTTGTAACCTTTCTTTTCATTATTCACTTGCTCACCGCTAGCTACGCGAATTACGTAGTCTATGAAATGTTCACAGGTCTGTTCCATAGGTTCGTCTTCCAAAATCACGCCGGCATTGAAATCAATCCATCCGGGTTTGTTGTTCGCCAGAGTGGAGTTCGTAGAAATCTTCATGGTGGGGACGTAGGTTCCGAAAGGGGTTCCACGTCCAGTGGTGAAGAGTATTAAATGACAACCGCAGGAAGCCAGTGCTGTGGCGGCCACCAAATCATTGCCCGGAGCTGAGAGCAGGTTCAGCCCTTTCACTTTCAGTCGCTCACCATAGGTCATCACACCTTCTACATAGCTCTTACCGCATTTTTGTGTGCATCCCAAAGCTTTATCTTCTAGCGTAGAAATACCTCCAGCTTTATTGCCTGGTGAGGGGTTTTCACCCACGGGTTCTCCATGGCTCAAGAAGTATTCCTTGAAGTCATTGATGAGGTGTACTGTTTGGTTGAATAGTTCGCGGTTGCGACAACGATTCATCAGGATAGTTTCCGCACCAAACATTTCAGGCACTTCTGTCAGCACGGTTGTACCTCCTTGTGCTACTAGAAAGTCGGAAAACATACCTAATAAGGGATTGGCTGTGATACCCGAGAATCCATCAGATCCACCACACTTTAAGCCTACGCGTAGTTCGCTTAATGGTACATCGGTACGTACGTCTTGGCTGGCCAGTGTATATATTTCTCGCAGCAATTTCATGCCTTCTTTCATTTCGTCTTTCACTTGTTGTACCACGATGAATTTCACGCGGTCAGAGTCGTAGTCACCGAGGTATTCGCGGAACACATCGGGTTGGTTGTTTTCACAGCCCAATCCTACCACTAGTACACCACCGGCATTAGGGTGAAGCACCAAGTCGCGCAAGATTTTTTTCGTGTTTTCATGATCGTTGCCCAGTTGCGAACAGCCGTAGTTGTGCGGAAAAGCCATAATGGCATCCACCCCCTGGCTATTCGTTTCTTGGCGCAGAGTTTCTGCCAATTGGTTGGCAATGCCGTTTACGCAACCCACTGTAGGTACTATCCAAATTTCGTTTCTTACACCTACTTCACCGTTTTTCCGACGGTACCCTTGGAAGGTCAGATTTCTCTGCGCTATGTTCAGGTCGGCATTCACAGGTTGGTAAGTGTAATCCAGCAGACCTGACAGATTGGTTTGGATGTTGTGTTCGTTCATCCAGTCACCCTGTTTCTGTGCTTGTCGGGTATGTCCGATGGGGTAGCCATACTTGATTACGTTTTCTCCTTCAGCTAGATCTTTTAGTGCAAACTTGTGTCCTGCAGGAATGTCATCGTTTAGCAGAATTTCTTTCTGTCCGATACGTAGTTTTTCACCGGCCTTGAGAGCTGTAATTGCCACGGCCACATTGTCAGCTGGATTAATTTTCAGGTACTTGGTTTTCATTGCATTCTGATTAATTGAAAATTGATGATGAAAAAAATAAATAGTAAAAAGTAATCAGTAAGTAAGGGGCTTGTTCATACTATCTATTTTCAATTAAAATCTGTTACTTATTATAGTAAAAATCGATATTTTCTTTAGTTAGAAGATCGATGGGCATGAAGTTATCACGCATCACTTTCTTTTTCAGAATCAGATAATCACATAAAGTCTTAATTCCGTTGAAACCTTGCAGGGTGGGTTGCTGTGCAATCAAGAAGAAAATGCTACCTTTTTTCAGACATTCTACGTTGCGCTTCAGCAAGTCGTAGCCCATCAGATTAAATTGTTTTTCAGGATGCTTCTGTAGGTATTCTCCAATGATGTATGCTTTCGAGTTGAAAGTAATGCCGTTTTTCAGTGTAGGATGTTGTGTAAAGAATTCATCAAGCATCAATAAATCTTCAGAGTCGCGTTTGGCATGAAGGTCCAGTTCCCAAATGTTACAGTCGGAATGGTGTTCTTGCATGTACTGTCGGAACCCAATTTCGCGGCGTTCCTGCTGGTTGGAACCTACGATGCCTTCGTTGATTTTTCGGAAAATCACTACTTCCTTTGCCTGTTCACCAGCCAGCAGCATCAGCATCCTTGCGGCAAAATATCCGCTTCGGTGTGAATTCTGTCCGAAGAAAGCCAAGGCCGTATCATCCTTGATATTTGAATCAATATATATATAAGGTATTTCTTTTGTTTTCAGTGCTTTGGTAAAAGGTGCTGTGTGTTGTGGCAGGGTGGGAGCCATCATTACTCCGTCGGGCTCCAATGCCAGGATACGTTCAGACTCTTCTGAAAATGACTGGAAGTCATATGGGTCATAATAGAAACACTCGACCGTGATGTTGAAGTCAGAATAAGTTTTCAGTGCTTCTTCAATACCGCTTTCCACTTCTGTCCAATATTCACTCATTTCGTGCTGAGGAAGCAGGCAGGCAAAGTTATATCGCTTGTTTGAAGCCAATGCACTAGCATACATGTTTGGTTGGTAATTCAGTTGTTTCAGAATTTCTTCGACTCTTTTCCGACTGCTTTCCGACACACCGGTTCTTCCGTGTATTACCCTATCTACCGTACCTACTGAAACGTCAGCCATCTTAGCTATATCTTTGATTCTGATTCTTTCTGCCATCGGTTTCTTAATCAATTTATGTGTTTTTGTGTACGTACACAATAATAATCTTAAAATTTTCGACACAAATATACGATAATTTTTTGTATTTCAAAAAAATTTGTACCTTTGTGCCCGTGCACGAAGAAAGGGTAGTAAATACAATCTTGAACTTATCTTTCATTATGTCAGATACTTATCACTTTTACGTGCAGAAAATGATAGATTGTAAGAATTCAACTCATTTTATATTTAAATAATAAAACAAAGAAATTATGGGAAAGAAAGTTGTTACATTAGGTGAAATCATGCTGAGATTGTCCACTCCGGGAAATACTCGTTTTGTTCAATCTGATTCTTTTGACGTAGTATATGGCGGCGGTGAAGCCAACGTGGCTGTGAGTTGTGCCAACTACGGACATGATGCTTATTTTGTAACGAAATTGCCGAAGCACGAGATTGGTCAGTCTGCAGTCAATGCCCTGCGTAAGTATGGTGTAAAGACCGACTTTATTGCCCGTGGTGGCGACCGTGTAGGTATCTATTATTTGGAAACCGGTGCTTCAATGCGTCCCAGCAAGGTAATTTATGACCGTGCACATTCTGCAATCGCTGAGGCTGATGCTTGCGATTTTGATTTTGATGCTATTATGGAAGGTGCTGACTGGTTCCACTGGTCTGGTATTACTCCGGCTATTTCTGACAAAGCTGCAGAATTGACTCGTCTGGCTTGTGAGGCTGCCAAGCGTCATGGTGTTACGGTGTCTGTTGACCTTAACTTCCGCAAAAAACTGTGGACCAAGGAAAAAGCACAATCCATTATGAAACCTTTGATGCAATACGTTGATGTATGCATCGGTAACGAAGAAGATGCTGAACTTTGCTTAGGCTTTAAACCCGATGCTGACGTAGAAGGTGGTAAGACGGATGCTGAAGGTTACAAGGGTATCTTCAAGGCTATGGCCAAGGAATTCGGTTTCAAGTATGTAATCTCTACGTTACGTGAATCATTTTCAGCTACTCACAATGGTTGGAAAGCTATGATTTACAATGGTCAGGAATTCTATGAATCAAAGCGTTATGACATCAACCCGATTATTGACCGTGTAGGTGGTGGTGATTCATTCTCTGGTGGTATTATCCATGGTTTGATGACGAAAGCTACTCAAGGGGAAGCATTGGAATTTGCTGTGGCAGCTTCTGCTTTGAAGCATACCATTAACGGTGACTTCAATCTGGTGTCAGTGGAAGAAGTAGAAGCTTTGGCCGGTGGTGATGCTAGCGGTCGTGTGCAACGCTAAATTTCAGTGAAATAAAGGAGTCAGCTAGAAGCATGACTCCTTATCTTTAATAACTAACTAATAAAATAAAAGAAAATGGCAAGATTTGACAAGATAGCTGTGTTGAACAAAATTGGTTCTACCGGCATGGTTCCTGTGTTCTATCATAAAGATGTAGAGGTTGCAAAGAAAGTGGTAAAAGCCTGCTATGATGGAGGTGTACGTGCTTTTGAATTTACAAATCGTGGCGACTTTGCACACGAAGTGTTTGCTGAAGTAGTGAAGTTTGCTGCTAAGGAATGTCCTGAAATGGCTATGGGTGTAGGCTCTATTGTTGATCCTGCTACTGCTGCTCTTTATTTGCAGTTGGGTGCCAACTTCATCGTAGGTCCGTTGTTTAACCCTGACATTGCCAAGATTTGTAATCGCCGGTTGGTGGCTTATACACCAGGTTGTGGTAGTGTATCAGAAGTAGGTGCTGCACAGGAAGTAGGTTGTGATTTGTGCAAGATTTTCCCGGGTGACGTGCTCGGTCCTAAATTGGTGAAAGGTCTGTTGGCTCCGATGCCGTGGTCAAAGCTGATGGTAACAGGTGGTGTGGAACCGACTCAGGAAAATTTGACTTCTTGGATCAAGGCTGGTGTATTCTGCGTAGGAATGGGATCAAAACTCTTCCCGAAAGATAAAGTTGCTGCAGAAGACTGGGCTTATGTAACTGCTAAATGTAAAGAAGCTTTAGGTTACATTGCCGATGCAAGAAAATAAAGAATTTGTTCATTTTGTTTAAAGGTGTTTAAAGGGACAACCACTGGGGTGAAGTGCTTCGCCTCGGTGGTTTGTTTTGTATTAGTCAACATTTATAGTGAGACGGTAGAAATTGGTTTCCTTTCGTTCGAATCCTAAGGCTTGATAAAGTTTGTTGGCTGCTACCCGTTTGGGCTTTGAAGTTAGATGTACTTCTATTGGGGCCATTTTCTGCGCCATCTGTAGCACATGTTCCATCAGTCTGCGTCCCAGTCTTTGCCCACGATAGGATGTCGATACTACTACATCTTCTATGTTTGCTTTTCTTCCGGTAGGCGAATGAAACACTCCCAATGTAGCGCAGCCGATGATGCGATTCTCGTCTGTTAATACATAGAGATGGCTGTTTTCGTCTTTCATCACATTTTGAACTGCTTCTTCAGTTAGCGTCAGTCGTTCTGAAAGTTCTGTCATTAATTCACTTAATTCTGTAAATTGTTGCGGTGTAAACTCTTTTAATTCTGTGATTTTCATACCAATTTCGATTAAGATGGTGATTTAATTCTTGATTGTATATTGCAAAAATATAAAACTTTTCTCCATCTTTGTCAAATATCCGAGACTTTCATTATCTTTACGTGTTGTGAAAGGTAATGGTATGAAAAGAATAAAGATAGGTTTGTTAGCCCGTATTATTATCGCCATTGTTTTTGGCGTTCTGTTCGGCAATTTATTGCCGGCTACCTTGATACGTGCTTTTGTGACTTTTAACGGAATTTTCAGTGAATTTTTGGGCTTTATCATCCCTCTTATAATTCTTGGACTGGTGACTCCGGCTATTGCTGATATTGGCAAAGAAGCTGGTCGGTTGCTTATTGCTACCACGTTGGTAGCATATGGAGCTACACTCTTTTCTGGTTTTCTAGCCTATTTCACCGGTATTAGCTTTTTCCCTTCTATGATTACGCCGGGTACCTCCATCGAACAGATCAGTGAGGCGCATGATGTGATCCCTTTTTTCACTGTTGCCATACCGCCAGCTATGAATGTTATGACCTCGCTTGTTCTTGCTTTTACATTAGGGCTTGGTATTGCTCATTTGGAAACTACCAATTTGAAACTAGTTTGTCAAGAATTTCGCCATATTATTGTTCAAACCATCCAGCATATTATTTTGCCGCTGCTTCCTATTTATATATTTGGCATTTTTCTTAATATGACTCATTCAGGTCAGGTGTTTGGCATATTGCTGGTATTTCTTCAGATTATAGGAGTCATTTTTTTGCTCCATATTTTTCTTTTGCTGTTGCAGTTTTCCATTGCCGGAGCTTTTGCCCGTAAGAACCCTTTGCGTTTACTTGCTCGTATGATGCCGGCTTATTTTACGGCATTGGGTACTCAGTCATCAGCAGCTACTATTCCAGTCACATTGAAACAAACGGTTAAAAATGGTGTTTCTGAAGATATCGCAGGTTTTGTCATTCCCCTTTGTGCTACTATTCATCTTTCTGGCAGTACACTTAAGATAGTATGCTGTTCCATGGCATTGATGCTGATGCAGGGCATGCCATTCGATTTCCCTATGTTTGCTGGTTTCATCTTCATGCTTGGCATTACGATGGTTGCTGCGCCTGGTGTGCCAGGAGGTGCCATTATGGCTTCGCTGGGAATTCTCTCGTCCATGCTAGGATTTGGTGAGAGTGAGCAGGCATTAATGATAGCACTTTATATTGCAATGGATAGTTTTGGTACTGCTTGTAATGTCACTGGCGATGGAGCTATAGCTGTTGTAATGGATTGTTTCTTCCGTAAGCAACATGCACCATCAGTGAAAAATAGATAAGCGGGGCTATTGATACATTCATACGGTCATTGCCAAAACAAATGACAACTCCCCCTGTCCGGTGAAGTGGCAGAGGGAGTTCTTTGGTTCATTGGGGGTAATTAATCAAAATGTCCATATCGGGTGGAAAGGAGGTGACGGTCGCCCAACGTGTTATCTACACGAGCCACGTTGATCCAGAATTTATTATCGCGTACGCTGGGAATAGGGTACGCGGCTTTCTGACGAGTGTATGGGTGAGTCCATTCGTCGGATACGATTTCGTATTCGGGGTGTGGGGCATTGACGAGAACGTTGTCATCGTGTGGGTATCGACCGTCCTGTATTTCCTGTATTTCTTGCCAGATGGTATGCATTACTTCCACGAAGTGGTCAAGTTCGGCTAGACTTTCGCTTTCGGTAGGTTCAATCATAAGGGTGCCGTGTACGGGGAAGGACAGGGTGGGGGCATGGTAGCCGTAGTCCATAAGGCGTTTGGCAATGTCGTTTTCAGTGATGCCGGTGGTTTGTTGAATGTTGCGACATTCAAGAATCATCTCATGACCTACGAATCCGCCATTGCCGCGATAGACGATGCCGTAGGTGTCGTTCAGGCAGGCGGCCAGGTAGTTAGCATTAAGAATCGCAGTGCGGGTGGCACGGGTTAGTCCTTCCGTACCCATCATGCAGATGTAGCCGTAGGTGATGGGCAGGATGCCGGCACTGCCGAAGGGGGCAGAGGCTACCTGATTGGCGGAGTTGCCGAAGAGGCAATGACCGGGCAAGAACGGTACGAGGTGCGGAGCTACACAGATGGGACCTACTCCGGGTCCGCCACCTCCGTGAGGCGAAGCAAAGGTTTTGTGCAAGTTGAGATGGCAAACGTCTGCACCGATGAAACCCGGGTTGGTGAGACCGACTTGAGCATTCATATTGGCTCCATCCATATAGACCTGAGCACCGCAAGAGTGGATGATGCGGCAGATTTCTACAATTTCGGGTTCGAAGATGCCGTGGGTGGAGGGGTAAGTGATCATCAGGGCAGCGAGTTCGTCGCGGTGAGCTTCAGCTTTAGCACGG
>AMCI01001062.1_pt1 | contig 13281 bp, 14 predicted proteins | sample 419838 | NCBI WGS metagenome assembly AMCI01 (sample SAMN01090643, study PRJNA158313) | gut metagenome
ATTATACTAGTTTCTATTTACAAAGGTTGAGAAAAGAAAAACGGATTACACGGATTTCACGGATGTTTACTTTTTCTGTTCCGTGCGAATCTGTGTAATCCGTCGGGTTGTGATGCCTTATTAGCTAATAAGGTATGCTTATTTCTTCATTAACTTGGCTTGTTCGATGTATTTATCCACATTCATGGCTTGGTAAGATTGGAAGTATTTTTCCTTAATCTGTGTGTAAGCCTGAATGGCATCATCGAGTTTGCCTTGTTTCACCAGAATTTCACCTGCCTGCATCAGGAAGATGGGGCTCAGGGTGTGGTTGTCTGCTTTTTCAGCTGCATCCAGCAACGTGGCAGCAGCTTTGTCCAACTGGTTCAACTGTGCGTAGCAGTTGCCGGCCGCACCCAGCATAGCGGGGCTCACCATCTGGTCCTCACCGTCAAAATCATTCAGCATGTTCACGGCTTCTTCGTACTTGCCCAATTTGGCATAGCAGATGCCGGCATAAGCTTTGGCCAGGTTGGCAGCCTTCGTGCCGCTGTATTCCTCAGCTACTTTCAAGAATCCTGTGTATGCAAGGCTGTCCCCGTTCAATGCCTGTTCAAAAGCATCCTGTTCGAAGTATTCCTGTCCTTTGAACAGAGCAGCCTGTGCTTTTTCTTCCCGGGGTTCGGCATACAGGTTGTTGTACATCACAACGCCTGTGATGATGACAATCAAAGCTACGACTCCGCCGATAATTGCGTTTTTGTACTTGATAAGAAAGGCTTCTGATTGAGTCAGAGCTTCTTCTACATTCAGATGTTCGTTCTGATTTTTTTGTTCTGCCATTTTTGTATGATTCTTTTTGTTATTATTCATTGTTTGATAATTCGAATCGCAAAAGTAGTTCTTTTATATCTACAAATGAAATTTAGCAGCATCTTTTTTTTGCTTAACCTCTCAAAAACACGAATTTCTTCTTACTTTTGTATTTAAATTAGGTAGGCAACATGAAACTGAAACGAATCTCGATATTGAATTACAAGAATCTGGCGGAGGTGGAACTGAACTTTTCTGCCAAGTTGAACTGTTTTGTGGGACAGAACGGGATGGGCAAGACGAACCTGCTGGATGCGGTGTACTACTTGTCTTTTTGTAAAAGTTCCAGCAATCCTATTGATTCTCAAAATATTCGTCATGACCAGGATTTCTTTGTCATTCAGGGATTCTATGAGGCAGAAGAGGGCACTCCGGAGGAAATCTACTGTGGCATGAAGCGCCGTTCGAAGAAGCATTTCAAGCGCAACAAGAAGGAGTACGGACGCTTTTCCGATCATATCGGGTTCTTGCCGCTGGTGATGGTGTCGCCGGCCGACTCGGAACTCATTGCCGGGGGTAGTGAAGAACGGCGGCGTTTTCTCGATGTGGTGATTTCGCAGTTCGACAAGGAATATCTGGATGCGCTGATTCGTTACAACAAGGCCTTGGTGCAGCGCAACACGTTGCTGAAGAGCGAAGAGCCTGTGGACGAGGAACTTTTTCTGGTGTGGGAAGAGATGATGGCGCAGACGGGAGAGGTCGTTTTTCAAAAGAGGGAAGCGTTTATCAGGGAGTTTATTCCTATTTTTCAGTCCTTTTATTCGTATATTTCGCAGGATAAGGAGCAGGTCAGCCTCTCGTATGAGTCGCATGCCCGCCACGCTTCGCTGCTCGAGGTGTTGAAGCAGAGCCGTGAACGTGACAAGATAATGGGTTTTTCCTTGCGGGGCATTCATAAGGATGACCTGACTATGTTGCTGGGGGATTTCCCGATTAAAAAAGAGGGGTCTCAAGGGCAGAACAAGACGTATTTGGTTGCATTGAAACTGGCCCAGTTTGATTTTCTCAAACGTACCGGTCGCACGGTGCCTATGTTGCTGCTGGATGATGTGTTCGACAAGCTCGATGCTTCCCGGGTGGAACAGATTGTGAAGCTGGTGGCAGGGGATCGTTTCGGACAGATTTTTATGACGGATACCAACCGCGAGCACTTGGACCGTATCCTTCACAAGGTGGGCCGTGATTATAAGATCTTCCACGTAGAGCGCGGTGAAGTAAAGGAAATGGGGGGAAACGATGAAGCGTAACGAGGCAGAGTTGATAGGCAAACTGATTCAGCAGTATCTGCGGCAGGAGAGTCTGGAGTCACCGCTCAATGAGCAGCGGTTGTTGGCTGCCTGGCCTGCGTTGCTGGGGCCGGCAGCAGTGTATACCAACCATCTTTATATCCGTAACCAAACGTTGTATGTACATCTCACGTCGGCTGCGCTACGGCAGGAATTGCTGATGGAGCGAGAAAGACTGGTCCGTGCACTCAATGAAAAGGTAGGGGCTACGGTGATAACCAACATTATCTTCCAGTAGCCACCTGTTTCTGTATCTTCTTACCGGAGAAAACGAATGGTATCTGTCACCTGGATGCCCAGTTCCTGCAGTTTTTTCAGTGCCTGGTTATAATCGGCCTGATTTTCTAGCCTCCGGTTGTCGTGTGCGTCTACTCCGATAATGGCCGTACACTCTTCGTTGGCAGCAATCTTCCAGAATTCCGGATGAGGAAGGGAGGGGATGGCCTCTTTTTCGTTTCCCTGCTTATAGCTGATGTTGTATTCCAAAGGTACGTTCAGTCGTTTGGCAGTGCGGCAGATGTGTCTGCTGATGAGCTTGCAGTGACGGTCGAACGTGGGGTAGTTGCGCATAAACAGGTCCGGGTGGGCCAAGTAGGAAAACAGGCCGCTTTCCATTCCCTCAATGGCACTCTCTTCATACAGTTCTAGCATGTCGGTGGTGGGATTTAAGTGGGTGAAAGGCGGAAATTTCTCATCGGTGTGGAAAAAATGATTACCGAAGATGACATAGTCCAGCTCGTATTCCTGAATGATTCCTTTCAGCCAGTGCATGTAGTCGGGAAAGTATTCACATTCCAATCCTATCTTGATGCTCATCTGGTCGCGGTATTTTTCTTTCAGGTTTCGGATGCTTGCTACATATTCCGGCAATTCTTCCAATCGCATCCGGATGTCCGATTGATAATCGGTGTGGTATTTCCACGGGGTGTGGTCGGAAAAACCGAGTTCCTGATAGCCACCTTTGATGGCACTTACAACATAATCTTCGTCACTCCCTGTCGCATGCTGGCAGCGGGTGGTGTGGGTGTGATAATTTGTTTTCATCTGATGTTATTATTGTATCCATACGAATATCGTAAAAGTCGGTCGGTATTTCTTCCGTGAGTTGGAAGGGGAAACAGATACCGGCTTTGTAGGCATGGGGCAACTGGGGAAGCAAGCGGTCGTAATACCCCTTCCCTCTGCCGAGCCGGTTGCCCTCGCGGTCGAATGCCACACCGGGCACGGCGACGAAATCGATGTGGGCATAGTCGGTATACCGTGTGCCTGTGGGCTCTTCTATGCCGTAAGCTCCCGTCTGCAGGCTGTCTTTACCGGTATAGAGGCGCAGCTCCAGTTCGTTGCCTGCCACTACCGGAAGCAGCATCTGCTTGGCACTTCTCCATTTCTCAACAAAGGCATGCGTATACACTTCATCCGGCAGCGAGTAATACAAAAGCACTGTCTGTGCTTTTTGGAAGGCCGGATGACCTTCAAGAGCCGTTAATACCGGGACAGACATCGGTTGCAGGTCGTCTTTGTATTGCTGCTTCAGCAACCTGATCTGCTTTCGCAATTCATTCTTCGTTTTCATGGTCTAGCTTCGTTGTAGCCGGTTCCGGCTGTTCCTCAGGAGCTTGGGGAAACGCTTTCCCTTTCTCCAGAATTTCAATCCCTTTATTTACCGTTTCATCCGTCTGGTTGAAGTATTTGATGAAGGCCTCTAGTCCCATCATGTTGTAGATGATGTTGCCGTAGATGTTCTTTTCCAACAGCTTGTGTGACTTCTGGATCAAGATGTTTCTTCTTTTCACTCCTTTCTTTTCGGCAAAACGAACAAACTGCTCCACCAAGCCCTGCCGTTTGAGGTAACTGAGCAGTTTTTCTTCCGTATCAAATTCGTTGAACTTCTGTCTGTTTCTGTCGGTATATTCAAAAGCATATTGAATCGTCAGTCCCCGGGCCAGTATCGTGGTGAGATAGGAGGTCACACCAATGGTATCTTGAGGTACAAAGATGTCGGGCATGATTCCTCCGCCGCCATAGACGGTACGTCCCAGGCTGGTGCTGAAGCGCTCTTTTTCATTCTGCTTGATGCTGTCGCGGGAGAAGAACTCACCGTGCTCGTAGCGGTTGTAGAGATCCAGCTCGTAGTTGCGGTCTTTCCCGTTTTCATAGGGGCGCTGAATGCAGCGTCCCGACGGCGTGTAGTAGCGTGCAATGGTGAGCCGGATGGCCGACCCGTCGCTGAAATCAATCGGCTGTTGCACCAGCCCCTTTCCAAAGGAGCGGCGACCGATGATGGTACCGCGGTCGTTGTCTTGGATGGCCCCGGTGAAGATTTCACTGGCAGAAGCCGATCCTTCGTCGATGAGGACCACCAGCGGCATCTGCTGGCAGCAGCCGGTGCCGTTGGCAAATTCTTCCGCACGCGGATACTTGCGTCCCTGCGTGTAGACAATCAGTTTGCCTTCGGGCAAGAATTCATTGACCATGCGGATGGCTGCCTCCATGTATCCGCCGGTATTGCCTCGCAGGTCGACAATCAGTCCTTTACATTGTTTGTGGTTGAACTGTGCCAGTGCGTTGAGCAGTTCCACGTGGCTGGTGCGTCCGAACTTGCTCACTTTGATATAGCCTATCCGGTCGTTCAGCATATAGGCTGCATCCACTGTGTTTTGAGGAATGTCGCCCCGGGTAATAAGGAAAGGAAGCAGGTCTTTTTCTCCCATACGTTTCACACCCAGCTTTACCATCGTACCTTTGGGCCCTTTCAGAGAGCGCATGGCTCGTTCGTTGGTCACCTTCTTGCCCACAAACAGGCTGTCGTCCACGGTGACAATGCGGTCACCCGCCATCAGTCCCACTTTTTCAGAGGGTCCGCCTTGAATGACGGCATTCACGTGGATGGTATCGTTCTGGATGGTAAACTGTATACCGATTCCGCTAAAACTGCCTTCCAACTCGGCATTCACTTCTTCTAGTTTCTGCGCAGGGATGTAAGTAGAGTGAGGGTCCAGTTCGGCAAGGATTTGCGGCATGGCTTCCTCTACCAAGTCGGCCATGTTGACTGTATCCACATACTGGTCGCTTACAATGCGCAGGAGTGCGTTCAGTTTGTTGGACGAACCGTTGATGATTCCCAAACGGTTGCCTGCAAAGTGTTTGGCATAAAACGTGCCAATCAGAATGCCGAGAACAACGCTGATTGCTATCACAACGGGAGTAAATCGGTTGGAATGTTGAGTATTCATGGTCATGCTGCTTTTTAAGAATGTTTATCTTGTTGTATGTTTGTCACGGAAGAATCTTCCAGTTCGGTGAAGATGACTTCAATGCCGGCTCGTTTTAATAATTCAATGCCATCTTCCAGACGGTAACGTTCGGAGTAAACCACCCGCTTGATGCCAGCCTGAATAATCAGTTTGGCGCATTCGATGCAGGGAGAAGCGGTCACATACAGGGTAGCTCCGTTGCTGCTGTTGTTGGAACGCGCTATTTTGGTGATGGCGTTGGCTTCGGCATGCAGCACGTAGGGCTTCGTCACGTTGTTTTCATCTTCGCAGACATTCTCAAAGCCCGACGGTGTTCCGTTGTAGCCGTCGGAAATAATCATCTTGTCCTTGACAATCAGTGCGCCCACCTTCCGGCGTTTGCAGTAAGAATTCTCCGCCCAGATATTGGCCATTCGGATATAGCGTTTGTCCAATTCCTCCTGTTTTTTTTCAACGTCCATATTTCCTCCGTTTTTATTTATGATTGATTACGGGATAGAAAACCATGCGAAAAGTCTGTTTGCTGTTTTTAGGCTGGTAGAGCAGATACAAGTTTTTGTCATCTCCTTCGTATGAAGTAGCCTGGTTGATGCCTTCCAGAAAACTCTTGGCCAGTTTATCCCCGCCGTCGTTACCCTGCACCGTGGCCTTGAACTGGTTGTTCTTTCCGTTGGCACTCCATTTGCCCGATAGGGGCAAATGACCTACCGACGTTCCGTTGAGATGGCCTTGTATCTTGTCTCCTTCTTCCGCTCCTTCAAACACGAGGTTGTAGCTGTCTTTTTTTTCCAGTTCCTGATAACTCTTGACTCTTCCCGTCTGGTCTGTTCCCCAAAAGTCGAACATCTCATACCCGCCGTCCACGGTGATGTAGTTCAGCTTCCAGGTTTTCCCCGTGAAGATCATTGCCACATCGTCCGAATCATTACACCCGCTCAGTATGGGGATCAGCATCAGCCAGCTTACCAGTAGAAATAGATTCTTTCTCATGTCTTTTTTTATATTATTTGATACCGTTTCTTTTTAGCAGTGCCTCGATGGACGGTTCTTGTCCGCGGAAGCGTTTGTAGAGCACCATGGGATGTTCGGTGCTTCCTTTCGACAGGATTTCCTGACGGAAAGCATGGGCCACCTCCTGATTGAAGATTCCTTTCTCTTTGAACAAGGAAAAAGCATCGGCATCCAGCACTTCGGCCCATTTGTAGCTGTAGTATCCGGCAGCATAGCCGCCAGAGAAGATGTGTGAGAACTGCGTGCTCATACAAGCTTCCGGAACGTCCGGTAAGATTTGAGCTTGTTGCCATGCTTCCTTTTCATAGGCTTTCACGTCTCCGTCAAAGGGGGTCGTGCGTGTGTACCAGGCCATGTCCAGCAGTCCGAAGCTCAATTGGCGGAGACAGGCATAGGCAACATTGAAGTTGGAAGCATCTACCAGGCGCTGAATCAGGGTGTCCGGAATGCGCTCACCCGTCTGGTAGTGGCGGGCAAACGTGTTCAGGAAATCTTTTTCAATGGCAAAATTTTCCATAATCTGGGAGGGGAGTTCCACAAAATCCCAGAATACATTAGTGCCGCTCAGACTCGGGTAGGTGGAGTTGGCAAACATGCCGTGCAGGCTGTGGCCAAACTCATGGAGGAAAGTTTCCACTTCGTTGAAGGTGAGCAGTGCCGGCTTGTTTTCGGTAGGCTTGGTGAAGTTCATGACCACCGATACGTGCGGACGGCTGTTTTCGCCCGTCTTTCTGTCTATCCATTGCTCCTTGAAACTGGTCATCCAGGCTCCCGACCGTTTTCCCGCACGGGGATGGAAGTCGGTGTAGAGCACAGCCAGAAACTGCTGGTCTTTGTCGAACACTTCGAAGGCTTCCACTTCTTTATGATACACGGGGATTTCCGTATTTTTCCGGAACGTGATGCCATACAATTTCTCTGCCAGTCCGAATACGCCTTTTTTTACCTGTTCCAGTTCGAAATAGGGGCGCAGCATCTCTTCATTGAGGTTGAATTTTTTGTTTTTCAGCTTGTTGGAGTAATAGCTCCAGTCCCATGGCATGATCACGAAATCGGGTCCTTCCTCTTCGCGGGCGAGCTGCTGCACTTCCTCGTATTCGCTGTGGGCAGCGGGCGTGTATGCCTGTAGCAGTTCGTTGAGTAGTTTGTACACCGACTCGCTGTTTTCTGCCATGCGGTAGACGAGTGCGTAGGAAGCATAGTCCTTGTAGCCCAGCAGTTGAGCAATTCTCATCCGCGTGTTGACTATCTCCTTTACAATATCCAGGTTGTTGTATTCATTTGCGTGCGTACACTTGGTGTTGTAGGCCATATACAGCTCTTTGCGTAAGTCTCTGTTTTGCGCATACTTCATGAACGGGACATAGCTGGGAGCCTGCAGGGTGAAGATCCATCCTTCTTTGTTTGCGCTTTTGGCGGTTTCAGCAGCCGATTCCAACTCCATTTCCGGCAGTCCGGCAACGTCTGCTTCCTTTGTCAGATGCAACTGGTACTGATTGGTTTCCTTCAGGTTGTTTTCGCTGAAAGTCAGTGTCAGTTGACTCAGTTGGGTGGTGAGCTTCCGGTATTCCTCTTTCTCCTCGCCCGAAAGATTCGCTCCCTGGCGCACAAAGCTGTTGTATGCATTGTCCAGCAGTATGCTTTGTTCTGGGTTGAGCCCCAGTTTCTCTTTTTGGTCGTATACCTCTTTCACGCGTGCAAACAAGCGTTCGTTGAGCGTGATATTGTTGCTGTGTTCACTCAGTATCGGCATCAGTTTCTGCGCCAGTGCCTGCAGTGCGTCGCAGGTTTCCGCACTCAGCATGTTGCTGAATACCGTAACGGCTTTGTTCAGCAGCCTGCCCGATGTTTCGAAAGCTTCTATGGTATTGCTGAAAGATGCTTTTTCAGGATTTTGGATAATCGCTTCGATTTCTTCATTCTGCTGTTTGATGCCTTCCAGAATTGCCGGTTCGTAATGTTCGATTTTTATTTTGTCAAACGGTACGGTACCATGTAGCGTGGTATACGGACTTAGAAACGGATTCTGGGCATTCATCATAGGGTTCATAGTGCACACAATTATCAATAGAGTTAGTATTTTTTCCATTCAGTCGCAAAACTACTAAATTTGTGTCGTATATAGTAGCTAGGATGGGGCTTTTTAACAATAATAAAATGAAAACAAAAAAAACCGCTGTGGATTCCCGCAGCGGTTTTTTATATCGTTCATCTTCTAATTAAGCGTTAACTGATGCCATGTGAGCGATCAAGTCAAGAACTTTGTTAGAGTAACCGATTTCGTTGTCGTACCAAGAAACCACCTTAACGAACGTATCAGTCAAAGCGATACCAGCCTTAGCGTCGAAGATAGAAGTGCGAGTGTCACCGAGGAAGTCGCTAGAAACAACAGCTTCGTCAGTGTAACCCAGTACACCCTTCAATTCGCCTTCAGAAGCTTCCTTCATAGCAGCGCAGATTTCAGCGTAAGTAGCCGGCTTAGCCAAGTTAACTGTCAAGTCAACTACAGAAACGTCCAAAGTCGGAACACGCATTGACATACCTGTCAATTTGCCGTTCAATTCAGGAATTACTTTACCTACAGCCTTAGCAGCACCAGTAGAAGAAGGGATGATGTTGCCAGAAGCAGCACGACCACCTCTCCAGTCTTTCATAGACGGACCGTCAACTGTTTTCTGAGTAGCAGTTGTAGAGTGAACTGTAGTCATCAAACCGTCTTTGATACCCCATTTGTCGTTCAATACCTTAGCGATAGGAGCCAAGCAGTTAGTTGTACAAGAAGCGTTAGATACGAATTGAGTACCTTTTACGTATGTTTTTTCGTTTACACCGCAAACGAACATCGGAGTGTCATCTTTAGAAGGAGCTGACATTACTACATATTTAGCACCTGCATCCAAGTGAGCTTGTGCTTTTTCTTTAGTCAAGAACAAACCTGTAGATTCAACTACGTATTCAGCGCCGATTTCGTTCCATTTCAAGTCAGCCGGGTTTCTTTCAGCAGTTACGCGGATAGCATTGCCGTTAACGATCAATTTGCTGTTTTCTACGTCAGCTTCGATTGTACCGTCAAAATGTCCGTGCATAGTGTCATACTTCAGCATGTAAGCCAAGTAATCTACCGGGCAAAGGTCATTGATACCTACGATTTGAATATCGTTTCTTTTTTGAGCTGCACGGAAAACGAAACGTCCGATACGTCCGAATCCATTAATACCTACTTTAATCATTTTGTTTAAACTTTTAAGGGTTTTATAATATTTGTTCGAATATCTCTTTTTCGTGCATCCGTATGTTTCTTTGCGAATGCGCTGCAAAATTACAAAAATGTTTTTATATTCGCGTATTAAATTCACTTAAATATTAAAAATATGGGAAAGAGTACTTTTTTGCAGGATTTTAAGGCATTTGCCATGAAAGGTAATGTCATAGACATGGCTGTCGGTGTGGTTATCGGTGGTGCGTTTGGTAAAATTGTATCTTCATTGGTGGCCAATGTGATTATGCCTCCTATCGGTCTGCTGGTGGGCGGTGTGAATTTCACGGACCTGAAATGGGTGTTGAAAGCGGCAGAAGTGGGTGCCGACGGCAAGGAGATTGCACCGGCGGTCACGTTGGACTACGGACAGTTTCTTCAGGCTACTTTTGATTTTCTGATTATCGCTTTTTCCATTTTTTTGTTCATTCGGCTGATTACCCGATTGACGGCTAAGAAGAAACAAACTCCAGCTGCTCCTCCGGCACCTCCTGCTCCTACGAAAGAGGAACTGCTGCTGACTGAAATCCGCGATCTGTTGAAAGAACAAAAAAAACAGGCTTGATAAATAGGGGGGGGAGACGCTGCTGCTTTTTAAGTGCGTCCCCCTTCTTTTTTCCGCTCCCTCCCCTTATTTTTCGTATGAGGTTGTAGTCTTGTGCTAACCATTTGACGTTGTCCGAAAAGGACAGTTTTGATGTTGTTCGAAAAGGACAGTTTTGACGTTGTTCGAAAAGATAGTTTCCATCCTCTGCGCGTTTCGCGCTTCCTCCGTAGGAGGATTATATATATTATTTATATATTATATTATAATTATATAGTTATATATATATACTGCGCATTTCTTAAAAAAAGTGAAATGCCGATTTTTCCGTTATTTTGTTTGTTTTTTTCTTTAGCTAAAAATGTTATTTTATTGGTATTCAAATTTTTATCTTCTTCTTTAATACCCATTTTAACTTTTTTGCCGTGTGGTTTCGCTAAGTTGTAAAGTGCTGTAAATGGGGAATTTACAGAAATGAGATCTCGTGATTCCCCATGTCTTTACCTATGTCTGAAAACACAGCGTTTTAGCACCCGTAAAGCTATGCTTTTTGAGTGCTAAAGCTATGCTTTTTGAGTCCTAACTCGCTGCTTTACGAGTGCTAACTCGCTGCTTTCGTTTCAACCTGAAAAGAGATAACTTTAGCAAATTGATTACAGGAATCCATAAAGAAGATAAATCAAATGAGCTACCATGGCAGCGATTATACCGCCTATGGTATGCGCTAAAATAGCTTTTGAAGTAAGTTCACGATAACCCAACGAATCGAGCATCGCAGTATGAGTACTCAAATAGCCGCTCCAGCACATGCCGATGGCAGTAAACACAGCAATGGCATTACCATCTGCCCAGCCTTCGCTGATGAAACTTGGCACTAAACTCAAGGCTGCTCCTACAGCTCCCAAAGCAGTGATAGGAAAAGCCACCAAATGCGGATCGGTAAATCCGAACAACCAGTTGAATACAACATCGATTTTATTAGCCAACCAAGGCAGGAGTTCCACTCCCTCGTAGGCTGCACCGGTATAGCCGTTGGCCGACGAACCGAAAGTGAGCACCATCACCAAAGTGGAAATAATCAGTACCCCAGGAATGATGGCAATACCCACATCTACTCCCGTACGACCACCATCGAGCAAGGAGTTGAGGATACGGATAAAAAGCGACTTTTCTTCGACATTTACTTCTTTTTCTTCTTCCGGCAGTTCCTGGCTAACCGACTCTTTTGCATACGCTGGATAGGTCTTGACCACAAAATACTGCATCAATCGAGTAGAAACAATACAGCCGCAGAAGGCACCGAACAAACCGATGAAAGGTTCTACATAGAAGCCCTGTCCCACCATAAAGACGATGACCAACAGTCCCATTCCAAAAGCCGTACCGAAGTTGGTGAGCGAGATATACTGATATTTCTTGAAATAACTGCAGAAGCGTTTATCCTGTGATAGGGTGATGATGGCAGGATTGTCTGATAGAAAAGTCATTACAGCTCCCAGTGAAGCAACACCCGGCAAATTGAACAACGGACGCATCAACGGGCGGAGGAGCTTTTCGAGCAGTTTCACCACTCCAAATTCTACGAACAAACGACCGATGGCACCGGTAATGACACAGATTCCCATCAAATAAAACACTGTGTTGAGCAACAGGTCATGGGCTGTCTTCATAATGGTGTTCAACATTTGGGGAACGCCCATCACTGAACCGATGTAGGCAAATAAACTAAAAACGATAACGAGGCAAGGAATGCCGTCGGGGATGTACTTCCATACATCAAACTTCTTCTGTGTCATAAGGATGTTGTTTTACGGATAAAAGATAGAATATCAACTTTCCACTTCAAGCCCACATCGATGAGGCTCTGCTTAGGCAACATAGAACCGGCTTCATTGCCGTTTTTCCCCCACGAATAGCAAAAATTGGCATGCAAGCGGATGTTGCGGTTGCCGTCGGACAACGGATAGTACTCCACACCACCTCCAATACGCGTAAGTTCTGTACCGGTATAGACACAGTAGTCGCCATTTTGACCGGTGCGGTTTACGTCGTATGTCATTTTACCAAACAAATTGATGTGCTTGCCCACGGGACATGAGAGTTCGCCCATCACCGAGCAATCCTTGAAGAAAAAAGTATGGTGTTCCGTTGCGCGGTTCATTAAATCGAGCTGCAACTTGACTTTGCCCAACTGAAATTCATTACCCAAGGCCAGGTAATAGATAAACTTGCCAGGACGATACTCCATGGCATTAATCGAATAGAGGGTGTGGAACCAATCGTGTGACCCCATCCACATAAAGTTGTAGGCATACATATCCTCATTATCCAGGTTGAAGGGACTTTCACAGAATTGTCCCAGGAACTTATCCTTGCCACTGCCAGTAGCGTAAGCGATACTCACACCCAATTGGTAACAAGGCACATTATTCCAATATTCGGAACAAAAATAAAGGTCGATAGGAGCCCGGTCGTATTCATATCCGCCGATGCTAACGACTTGCTTACCGCCTGAAAAATACCAGTGCTGATTGGGCTGATAGGTCAGATAAACCCAATCGGTCGCGTCGAAAAAACTCTGGTCCTTATGAGCTTTGTTCAAGCGCTGACGATAAGAGTAAGAAAAGGCGTTGGCTATTTTCCCGCTCATCAGGAGGTTAATATACTTACCCTTGAAGCCCGAGTTGGACTTCAAGGCATCACCATCCAAATACTCGCGTTGATAATCCACACGCACCTCTGCCTGGAGGTTCAACCATTGAGGATTTTGTGCACTGATTGTACTTAAGGTAGCCACAGCCATGCATGTGCATAAAAAATGTTTCATCGTACTAGACTAAATAAGTTATGTTTTAAAGTTGATTCCTATAGGAATAGAAAACGAGCACAAAGTTATTATTTTCTAGGTAATTTGCAAACCTTCTTTTTCCGTTAACTTCATTGTTGTACTATTTCAATAGTCCGTTAAAAATTCACCACGCCTAAGCGGCTCTGGCAGTTAGTTACGTCCTCTATGTTCCTTCTTGTTCCTGGGATTCAAGTATGTCTTTGAATTTGTCAATATGTCGTTTTTTATTC
>AMCI01001073.1_pt1 | contig 13168 bp, 10 predicted proteins | sample 419838 | NCBI WGS metagenome assembly AMCI01 (sample SAMN01090643, study PRJNA158313) | gut metagenome
ATTTAACTTTGTATAGTTCTAACTCTAATCAGATTGACAGGATGGAAAATATCGAACGAAAATGGAAAGTGCTCGACAGGGAGTATTTGATTCAGCGGCCTTGGTTGACGGCTCGTCGGGATCAGGTGGAATTGCCCGATGGACGGGTCATCGACGAATACTATGTGTTGGAGTATCCCGATTGGGTGAATGTAATAGCTCTCACCACGGATGGCAGATTCGTGATGGAAAAGCAGTACCGCCATGGATTGGGCGTTACCGGTTTTGAATTGCCGTGTGGAGTGATGGAAAAAGGGGAGGATCCCTTGCAGGCTGCCCAGCGTGAACTGTTGGAAGAGACCGGTTATGGAAACGGGACTTGGAGCAAGCTGATGACTGTGGCTCCAAATCCGGGATCGATGAATAATTGGACCCATTGTTTCCTGGCCGTCGGGGTGGAAAAGATTTCCGATCCGTCGCTCGATGCGACAGAAGATTTGACGGTTCATCTTTTGCCGGAAGCCGAGGTGAAATCCTTGCTCGAAAACGACCGGTTCTATCAGGCTTTGATGGTGGCTCCCCTTTATCGATATTTCAGTAGAAATCGATGAAACCAGGGACTGCTCCGTTGGGTTTCCCCTTCGCTCTAGGCTTGGGAGAACACTCGTTCAGATGTAGAATATAGATTCATCGGGGCATTTTCATTGGATATATAATGGCAGGTGTTCCGATGAATCCATCGGGCGTAAACATTGCGTGTCTGCCTAAAACTTCCTACTTTTGTGAAGCTATTGAAAATTCACATTTATTCCTTTACACAAATACATGTATACACTGATGGAACCGATACATCCAATTCACACGATGAAACTGACAGAACCGACCGGTTCGATGAATCCGATGGAAAAGAAACACGATGTTTCGCTCGATCTGGTCCGGCTGATTGCATTCATTTTGCTGATAGCCTGCCATGCCTGCGACCCGTTCAATGCGGCAGCTACCTACGGCAGTGGGGAGGCGAATCCTGAATTTACCTGGTGGGGGGCTGTTTGGGGCAGTGTGGTGCGTCCCTGTGTCCCGCTGTTTGTCATGCTGACTGGGGCGTTGCTCTTGCAGCATCCGTTGGGTGAGCACTTTTACCGGCGACGGATCCCTCGGGTACTGTGGCCTTTCCTGATTTGGTCGGTGCTTTACTACCTGTTTCCTTGGCTATTGGGTCTGCTGGGTGGAGGCGCCGATGCAGTCACCCTGTTCTTTCCGTGGACCGAAACAACTAGCCAGACCTTGTCTACCGCTTGGTCGCGTATAGTCCGGATTCCCTTTCATTTCAGTTATGTGGCCTGCCACATGTGGTACATCTACATGTTGGTTGGGTTGTACCTTTATCTGCCGGTATTCTCGGCTTGGGTAGAGCGGGCTACGCGTCGGCAGCAGGAGGGTTTCCTGGGCATTTGGGCGTTGTCAACGTTCCTGCCTTATGTGACGGAGTTTGTCAGCAAGTATCAGTTCGGTACTTGCGACTGGAACCAGTTTGGCTTGTTCTATTATTTTGCCGGCTTCAACGGCTATCTGCTGTTGGGCCATTACCTGCGTACCTATATCCGTTGGAGTCTGCCGCGTGCCCTGGCAGTGGGCGTGCCGCTGTTTGTGGCAGGATATGCCGTGAATCTGTCGGGCTATTTGCATGTGTTGTCCATGGATCAGCCCACCCCTCAGCAGGTGGAACTGTTCTGGACGTACTGCACGCCCAATGTCGCGTGCATGTCGGTGGCGCTGTTCCTGGTGGCTCGCGCTCTGCCGGTGTGCAGTCAGCGGGTCCGTGCCTTACTGGCTCATCTTACCTATTGCGGTTTCGGCATCTACATGATTCATTACTTCTTCATCGGTCCGGTTTTTGAAGCCGTCACCCGCTTGGGAGTTCCCGTACCGCTCCGCATCGGGGTAGCGGCTGTACTGGTTTTGTGCGTCAGCTGGGCAGTCGTGACCCTGGGCAAACGTTGGCTGGGCCGTGCCGCCAAGGTGGTGTTCGGATAGTCCGCTCGGAGGGGCGGGGCTGCAAACCTTGCTTTAGGGCATCCAGTAGTAGGGCTCTTTTTGGCGACGCTCCTTCAACCAGGCTCTGAGTTCAGGCAGGGTGGTCACACCGGCCGTGAGGACTGCTTCATAATATTCTGCCCCGATGATGGTTTCCGTTTCGGGCGTCTCGTATTTCAGTCGCAGGATGGTCTCCAGCTGTTCGGGGGTGGCCAGTTCCACAATGCGGTCGGCCATTTGTTCGAAGTAGCCGTCGTAAAGCGTACCTGCCTCGATGTGAATGATGTCGAATTTCCAGGTCTCTTCGCCGTATTGGTAGTGGAGATGCCATTCCATGCAATGTTCGTCGGTGTGAAGTCCGTTGATGCAGGTCAGGTCCTTCACTTCGGGAATCCGGGCCATTTGGGCGGCGATGGCAAAGGAATGCGCTTCGGTGATGTGTTCCGAGTAGACATGCAGGTCGATGTCCCGGTGGTTGATGAGCAGTCCCATGCGAACGGAACCGATGAGTTGGACACGGCATCCGGCTTTCTCCCAGATGGATGCGATGCCCGACTGTTCGAGCACCTGGCGGGCTTTTTGCTGCTGGATGGCTGCTAATTCGAGGATGGATAACTGATTCATAGAGTGATGGAAAAGATTTGTTTTATAAGTCAATAAACCAACAAAGGTAGTGATTTTATTTGGAATGTTGCTGTAGATTGATTTTTATAGCTATGCTTTGTGGAAAATCTAAGTAAAAAGGAAGAAGTGGCAAGTGTCCTGAAGTGGGACTTCCTGAAATCATCCAACTCCCCTTTTTCTGCCCTTCCGTGGGTGGAAAAAGGGGAGTTACAGGTAGATGGAACAGGGTGGGGGAATGAGGTGAAGGGGAACGAGGTGAAGGGGAACGAGATGAAGGGGCTGCCTCTGGATGCGGCAGGTCTATTCGATGCTCGAAATCATGACATCGTCGAATTCATCCATATATTCCATCAACCGTTCGGTGTGTTTGCCGCGTCGCACCTTCATCTCCAGGCTGGCTTCGAAGATTTCTCCTTGCGAGGTTCGCCGGTCCTTCAATTCATAGGAATAGAGTTCCAGGCAGTCGTGCTTGATTTGATGGACGACGGCTCGTACGCTTTCCTTGGACGTAGCGGTAAAGGTGAGGACGACGGTAGTGGTGCCGATTGGGGGCAGGCAGGCGCTGATTCCTTCCAAGCCGAGCAGGACGATGGCCGTGCTGAGGACAGCGGCTGCATACATGCCCGTGCCGCAGGCCAGGCCGATGGCGGCAGTCACCCACAGTCCGGCGGCCGTAGTGAGTCCGCGTACCATGTTGCGTTGGAAGATGATGGTGCCTGCTCCCAGGAAGCCGATGCCCGAAACAACTTGGGCGGCCACGCGGGAAGAGTCTTTCAAGTCGAATCCGAATCCGTATTGCGAGACGATGCAGAAGAGGGCACTTCCGACGGCTACCAGGAAGTGGGTGCGGAAGCCGGCTTCTTTCGAACGGTACTCACGCTCCAGACCGATGATTCCGCCCAGCAGCAAAGCAACGAAGAGTCTGAGGGTGGTTTCTATCAGTTCGTTCATGGGTTATTTTTTTTAAACAATAACGCATTCGTGGACCGATTGTTTGGCTTCCTTGGATTTAATCCCTATTTTTGTTTGTCCGGCAACTGGGCAACGACCGATGAACGGATGTTGGAAGTTCCTGCGTAACCTGTTATACCTAAGCGTTTCTTACATCGACTGGTTACCTGCCAGGACGGGTCTGACAGAAGTCGACTATAGGGAAACCGCTTTTGGGGAATGCTAATGATAGAAAGAAAGATAAAAGGAAGATGAAAACAGAATTGGAAAAAATGCGCAGCGAGGAACTTTACAGTTTCGCCGATCCGGAAGTCTACGCCAGTTACATGCAGGCCGACCGGGCTTGTCAGCGGTTGAATGCCACTTGTCTTTCCGATGTGGACTACCGTCCGGCCTTGGAGGCTTTGTTGCCTGGCATTCCAACCAGTGCCATGGTGGTTCCTCCGTTCTTTTGTGACCATGCCCATGGCATCACGTTGGGCGAACACGTTTTTATCAACCGCCAGGTGACGATGCTGAACAGCGGTCGCATTACCATCGGGGCGCATACGCTGATTGGCCCGAACTGTTCGTTCTATACGCCGGAACATCCTTTCGATTACCTGGAACGCAGGCAACCTGTGGAGACCGGCTATCCCATTACGATTGGGGAAGATTGCTGGCTGGGAGGAAATGTGATCGTCGTCGGAGGGGTCACCATTGGTCCGCGTTCGGTGATTGGAGCGGGAAGTGTGGTCGTGAAGGATATTCCGGCCGATACCCTGGCGGTGGGGAATCCCTGTCGGCCCATTCGCAAACTGCGCTGAGGCGTCGGTCGCCTTTGTAGGTCTTTTCAGGAAAAGCCCACACCTGTCAAGGCATCTAACAATGCTTTCCCAGGTGTGGGCTTTGGAATTTATCAAGCAACCTGCCTGAAAAGATTTCCTTCTTTAGAAGGCCTTCTTGTACAGGTCGAGGATGATTTCTTCGGTCACTTCACGCGGGTTGCCCGGTGTGCAGACATCGGCAATGGCCGAGGCGGCCAGGCGAGGCAGGTCGGCTTCCTGGATGCCCAGTTCGGACAGGTGCTGCGGGATGCCCACTTTGATGGAAAGGGCTTTCACGGCATCGACTGCTGCCTGTGCGGCTTCTTCGGGGCTCATGCCTTCGCGGTACACCTTCATGGCCTTGGCGATTTCGGTGTATTTGTCGAGTGCTGCCGGTGCATTGAATTCCATGATGATGGGCAGCAGCAGGGCGTTGGCTACACCGTGCGGAATGTCGAAGATGGCTCCCAACGGGTGGGCCATGCCGTGCACGACACCCAGACCGACGTTCGAGAAGGCCATGCCGGCAATGTATTGGGCCACAGCCATACCGTTGCGGGCTTCGGCATTGGTCGGTTCGAAGACGGCTGTTTCCAGGTAGCGGGCAATCATTTCGATGGCCTTGATTTCGAACATGTCACTCATTTCCCAGGCGCCCTTGGTGATGAGTCCTTCGATGGCGTGGGTCAGGGCATCCAGACCGGTGGCGGCTGTCAGGCTCTTCGGCAGGGTGTACATCAGTTCGGCATCGATGATGGCAATGGCAGGGATGTCGTTCGGGTCCACGCAGACCATCTTCTTCTGGTTTTCCTCGTCGGTGATGACGTAGTTGATGGTCACTTCGGCAGCTGTACCGGCTGTCGTGGGCAGGGCAATGATGGGAACCGATTTCTTCCGGGTCGGTGCCACGCCTTCCAGTGAAACCACGTCGCTGAAGTCGGGGTTATTGGTGATGATGCCGATGGCTTTCGAAGTGTCGATGGACGAGCCGCCGCCGATGGCCAGAATGAAGTCGGCGCCCGATTCGGCAAAGGCTTTCACGCCAGCCTTCACGTTGGACACTGTGGGGTTCGGCTTGATTTCGCTGAATACTTCATAGGGGATATGGGCAGCTTCGAGCACGCTCAGCACCTTGTCGGCTACGCCAAACTTGATGAGGTCCTTGTCGGTCGCTACAAAAGCTTTATGCAGTCCCAAACGTTCAATTTCTTTCGGAAGCACCTCGCGTGCACCCGGTCCGAAGTAAGATACTTCGTTCAATACAAAGCGGTTAATCATGGTTTTTGGTTTTTCTTGAGTGTGTATGCAAACATACAACATTTTGATGGATTCCCCGCTCTCTTTCTGTATCTTGTGAAATGTTCTGCAGCAGGTTTATCTGGCTTTCGGCCGATGGAAATTTTTGGGGTGGCTTTTATGTAGTGGAGTTGGGATAGGCTGTATGGGAAGTTTGGGCTAACGTTGTCGCTATGGAGGAACAGAAACCGTTAAAAGAAAAGCGAGAAATCTTCCGGAGAAGATTCCTCGCTTCCAAGGGTTGGGTGCGCATGATAGGACTCGAACCTACACGTCGTACGACACCAGATCCTAAGTCTGGCGCGGCTACCAATTACGCCACATGCGCAGTGATTACCTCATAATGGCTGCAAAGTTAAGCATTCTTTTCCAATCAGCCAAACGATTGGTCGAATTTATTTTTGCTGGCTGTGCAAATGGGCGCGGGCAGCTTCGATAATCGTGTCTACGCTGCGCTGCATGTCAGCCGAGGTCATGTCAACCTTGATGTCTGGGTCGATGCCAAATTCCTGATGCTGCATCTCGGTATCATACATGGGGCAGGCGGAGAAACGAACCGACCAACCGTTGGGAAGTTCGGATGAGAAGGGAAGTCCGGAACCGCCACCGGTTTTGTCGCCGATAATGGTTACTTGGGGCAGGACTTTCATTTTGCCGACAAAGTCGTTGGTGGCACTGTACGAGCGTCGGTTGGTAAGTACTACGGCCGGCTTTTGCCAACGCACCCGGTCCATGGGGGGATCCAGGTAAACGGCATCGGGTTTCGAGAAATCGTGGCGTCCCGGGCCGGTCTTGTGCGAGATGTAGCCGGTCAGCACTTTTTCGTTGGTAAAGCGGGCGGCCAGTTTTTCGGCCGTGGTCAGGTTGCCCCCGGCATTGTTGCGTACATCCAGGATGAGGCCGTCGCAGATGGCCAGTTTGTTCAGGATTTGGTCGAGATTGCCTTCGCCGATGCCATCCTGGAAACTGCCGACATAGAGGTAAGCGATATTGTCTTCCAGGATTTGATATTTCATGCCTGAGGCAAGGGCATAGTCTTTGCGCAGATAGACACGTTGGATGCTGTCACTGAAATTGGCGGGATAGCGGTCGAACCATTCCCGGTACTGCGAATATTCCAGTTTGGAGGAGAGGTTGACATGACCGTCGCGCAGTTCGCAAAGCATGTCGGCCAGTACTTCGAACAGCTGTTCATGGTTCATGCCCGGCACGATGCGTTCCTGGTAGGTGCGGTATACCTGGTCCCAGTCGAGTCCATACTCCTGTTGCTTGTAGTCCAGGAAACAATATTGGCGATCGACGATGTGCCACAGGGCTTCAAAATTGCCTTGAGGGGAGTTGTCGTAGGTGTCTTCGGTAACGCAGGCAGACAGGAACAGACCTGTCAGTAGGGTGAACAACGAAAGTTTCAGAAGTGTAGCAATGGATTTCACGTTCATAGAGGATTTAAAGGGATGAGACAATGGGGGATGCATCAATATGGACTCACGTTGCTGGGCATGGCTACTTTGTTTTTGCCTTTCAATACATAGAAATTTTTCACAAAGCCTAGTAGGAAGGTATGTGACCACTGGTGGTATTTCAGGTGGTTGACCTTGGCTTGCTGGATGTCGCACATATAACCCACCCGCAGCGTAGTGGACCGGATGGGGAAATCAAGGGTGAGGAACTGGCGCAACGAAGGCTGGTTGTGCAGCGAAGTGAAGAGAACGTTGTGACCACCGTTTTTCAGACTGAAGATTTCGTAGTACGACTGGCCGTATTCGGGCGAGAACATGACACCGAGTACGGGCAGGTTGGCCTGGTAGCGGGCCACCAAAGGGATGCGTCCGGCATGGAAACGGTAGATGACCATGCCCGAAGCAGCCAGGTTGGCATACAGCTTGGCTTGGGCGGGATTGTTCGAATTGCGCATGTTGTACACAAAACCGCCGTTGAGGTCGAGCTGGGGCCCCGCCAGGATTTTCAGGTTTTCGGAGAGGCGGAACTGATAGTGCAGGGCGTAGTTCCAATTCACCATCCCTGCCAGTTCGCTGCCGGTATCGGCCCGGTTTTCGGTCAGGGACAGATGTCCCTGGAAGAGGGTCTGTACCGATACGCGGCCGTTCATCAGGCGGGTCATCCGCATGCTTTCGCGCAGGATGCGGATTTCGGGCCCCGTGTATTCTACCGGAGACAAGTAAGTGTCCAGGATATTGGTAAAACCAGCTCCATACATCGTGGAGCGCATCACATAGCGGTTGGCCTGCAAGCTGTCCTCCTGTCCGTTTGCCCGCAGGCAAAGACACAGGAAGAGGGCTGGCAGCCACCAGAGATTTCTTTTGTTCATTTATTCAAAGAGTTTCATTTGTCCGGTCATTTCGTCCAGCAGGTCACTTTCGCTTTTGTCCTGGTCCGGATCTTCGTTGACGGGAGTTTCGGTATTCAATGCATCGGATTCCTCTTCCTCGGCTTCAGGTTCGGGTTGGCGCAGCGGTTCCAGTTCGTCGATGTGGTCCACCTCAAACGTGGTGATGCGTTTGCCACGGGCCTTGTAGCTCTTGACGCCGATGAACTCTTCGACGTCGATTTCCAGCGGTTCGCGGAAGCTGTCGTGACCGCCGAAGGTTACCTGGATGCGCGGATACACCACGCAGGTGAGCAGGATGGGACGGCTGTCCTTGTTCTCGCCCAGGTAGTTCAGTTTGCGCGCCGAAGCCTCGAAGGTGAACCGCTTCAGGTAGGGGTAGCCCTGGTCGGCATCGAAGAGGGCGGCCGACCATACCTTCTCGGGACGGAACTTCTCGATGAAGAGGATATCGGGGTCGTAATGGTTGTTCAGGTCGAAGTTCGTGGTGTAGAACTCGCCGTTCTTGTGGACAATCAGGATCTGGTCGTCGCTCTGGAACTCGCCCAGGTACTGGCCGCGTTCGTCGTAGTTCAGGCGCAGCACGTCGTGGTCGAACCATACCTTGCGTCCGCCCAGGGTCGATCCGCCGCGGTGCTTCAGTGCAATGCGGTGCACGTCGTTCTTGGTCAGGATGTTGCCCATCGACTGGCGTCCCTTGATGTGGATGTCGCTGAAGTCCTTCTCAAAGATAAGCTTCTTGATGCGCGGGTTCGGCTTCAGGGTCACCTTGATGATTTCCGCCTCACCGTTCGGGTTGGCCGTGAAGTACACGATGCGCGAGCCCGGAGTGCCTTGGGTCACGTCGTACTCGCGGTCGCGGGTGATGGACGTGATGTTGAAGCGCTTGATGAAGTGGGTGCCGTCCTTGCCGTCGCGGTACACCACGTTGTAGATGGTGCGCTTGTCGTTCTTCTTGAAGATGTTCACATAGAGCACGTTCTTGCCCACGAACATTTTGTCGGCGATGCGCACGATCTTGTACTTGCCGTCCTTGTAGAAGATGACCACGTCGTCGATGTCCGAGCAGTTGGCCACGAACTCGTCCTTCTTCAGTGCGGTGCCGATGAAGCCTTCTTCGCGGTTGATGTAGAGCTTTTCGTTGGCTTCCACCACCTTGGCCGCTTCGATGGTGTCGAAGTTGCGCAGTTCGGTGCGGCGCGGGTACAAGGCTCCGTACTTCTCCTTCAGCTGGGTGTACCAACCGATGGTGAAGTCGACGATGTGGGCCAGGTGGTCGTTGATTTCGGCTATCTGTTCGCGGATGCGGGCAATGTTCTCGTCGGCCTTGTCCTTGTTGAATTTCAGGATGCGGGCCATCTTGATGTCGAGCAGGCGCAGGATGTCCTCCTTTGTCACCTCGCGGACGAACTGCGGGTAGAAGGGGGTCAGTTTCTCGTCGATGAAGACGCAGGCCGCGTCGTTGTTTTCGGCCTGTTCAAACTTCTTTTCCTTATAGATGCGTTCTTCGATGAAGATCTTTTCGAGCGAGGCGAAGTGCAGGCTTTCCTCCAGTTCGCCTTTGTGGATTTCCAGTTCCTGGCGCAGGAGTGACAGGGTGTTGTCGGCCGACTGGCGCAGCACGTCGCTCACGGTCAGGAAGTGGGGCTTCTTGTCGTGGATGACGCAGCAGTTGGGCGAGATGCTCACCTCGCAGTCGGTAAAGGCGTAGAGGGCGTCGAGGGTCTTGTCCGACGATACGCCCGGTGCCAGGTGGACCAGGATTTCGACCTTTTCGGACGTCAGGTCCTCTACCTTGCGGATCTTGATCTTGCCTTTCTCGTTGGCCTTCACGATCGAGTCGCACAGGCTGGGCACCGTCTTGCCGTAGGGCACTTCGGTGATGGCCAGGGTCTTGTTGTCCACCTTCACGATCTTGGCGCGCACCTTCACCACGCCGCCGCGTTCGCCGTCGTTGTAGCGCGACACGTCGATCGAGCCCCCCGTCTGGAAGTCGGGATAGAGTTCGAAAGGCTCCTGGCGGAGGTAAGCGATGGAAGCTTCGCACAGTTCGTTGAAGTTGTGCGGCAGGATTTTCGACGAAAGGCCCACGGCGATGCCTTCCACTCCCTGAGCGAGGAGGAGCGGAAACTTCACCGGCAAGGTCACCGGTTCACGGTTGCGGCCGTCGTACGAGGCCTGCCATTCGGTGGTTTTGGGGTTGAACACCACATCCAGGGCGAATTTCGACAGGCGGGCTTCGATGTAACGCGGAGCGGCTGCCCCGTCGCCGGTGAGGATGTTTCCCCAGTTACCCTGGCAGTCGATGAGCAGGTCCTTCTGTCCCAGCTGCACCAGGGCGTCGCCGATGGACGCATCGCCGTGCGGGTGGAACTGCATGGTGTGACCCACGATGTTGGCCACCTTGTTGTAGCGTCCGTCGTCCAACCGTTTCATCGAATGCAGGATGCGTCGCTGCACCGGTTTCAATCCGTCGTTCAGGTGCGGCACGGCTCGTTCCAGGATGACATACGAGGCATAGTCCAGGAACCAGTTCTGGTACATGCCGCTCAGCTTGTGCTTCACGGTGGCTTCCTGCTTGGCTACCGGTTTGTAATCGGAATGCGCCTGTTCGGAAGCTGATTGTTGGTCAGCTTCGGCTTTTTCTTTCGGCTTTTTATCCTTTTTGTCCTTATTCTCCTTGAATTCGTCGCTCATATCTATTTAAATTCCTTAATGTTCTCATGATATGCTTGCAAAAATACGATTTTTCTGCAAAAAAATGATTTACTTTGCACATTATTTCGTCCGTATGTGACGGATGAACCGTAGTTTGACAATAAAACTGTAAGAAATAAACCAATAAGAAAATGGCACAAGAAGATGTTTTTAAGAAATTAGTTTCGCACTGTAAAGAGTATGGTTTCGTATTCCCGTCCAGCGATATCTACGACGGACTGGGCGCTGTGTACGATTACGGCCAGATGGGTGTGGAGTTGAAGAACAATATCAAGCAATACTGGTGGCAGAGCATGGTGCTGCTGCACGAAAACATTGTGGGTATCGACTCAGCTATCTTCATGCACCCGACTATCTGGAAGGCTTCGGGACACGTCGATGCGTTCAACGACCCCTTGATCGACAACCGTGACTCCAAGAAGCGTTACCGTGCCGATGTGCTGATCGAAGACCAGTTGGCTAAATACGACGAGAAGATCAACAAGGAAGTGGCCAAGGCTGCCAAGCGTTTCGGCGAGGCGTTCGATGAGGCTCAGTTCCGCAGCACCAACGCCCGTGTCCTGGAACACCAGGCCAAGCGCGATGCCCTGCACGAACGTTTTGCCAAGGCGTTGAACGACAACGACCTGAACGAACTGCGTCAGATCATCCTCGACGAAGAAATCGTTTGTCCCATCTCGGGTACCAAGAACTGGACCGAAGTGCGTCAGTTCAACCTGATGTTCTCTACGGAAATGGGTTCTACTTCGGAAGGTTCGATGAAGGTGTACCTGCGTCCGGAAACGGCTCAGGGTATCTTCGTGAACTACCTGAACGTGCAGAAGACCGGCCGTATGAAGATTCCTTTCGGTATCGCTCAGATCGGTAAGGCGTTCCGTAACGAAATCGTGGCCCGTCAGTTCATCTTCCGCATGCGCGAGTTCGAACAGATGGAAATGCAGTTCTTCGTGAAGCCGGGTACCGAACTGGATTGGTTCAAGAAATGGAAGGAAACGCGTCTGAAATGGCACGAAGCGCTGGGATTCGGCGAAGAAAACTACCGCTTCCACGACCATGACAAGTTGGCTCACTATGCCAATGCGGCTACCGACATCGAATTCCTGATGCCCTTTGGCTTCAAGGAAGTGGAAGGTATCCACAGCCGCACGAACTTCGACTTGAGCCAGCACGAAAAGTACAGCGGCAAGAACATCAAGTACTTCGATCCCGAAATCAATGAAAGCTATGTACCTTACGTCATCGAAACTTCCATCGGTGTCGACCGTATGTTCCTGAGCATCATGAGCGCTGCCTATACCGAAGAAAAGCTGGAAAACGGCGAAACCCGCGTGGTGCTGAAGTTGCCTGCAGCCCTGGCTCCGGTGAAACTGGCCGTTATGCCGCTGGTGAAGAAGGACGGTCTGCCCGAAAAGGCACGCGAAATCATCAACGACCTGAAGTTCCACTTCCACTGCCAGTACGACGAAAAGGACAGCATCGGCAAGCGTTACCGCCGTCAGGATGCCATCGGTACGCCGTACTGTATCACCGTCGATCACCAGACCCTGGAAGACAACTGCGTGACGCTGCGTAACCGCGACACCATGCAGCAGGAACGTGTGGCCATTGCCGACCTGAACAACCTGATTGCCGACAAGGTAAGTATCACCAGTCTGCTGAAGACATTGCAATAATCAAGAGAGGAACCGATTTATGAATAAAAGTATTCTTTGGCTGATTGGCTGCCTCTTCTCATTCACTTTCCTCACCGTCTCGTGCTCCGAGTCGAGCGAGGAAGTGGATCCCTATGCTAACTGGGAAGAACGTAACCAGCACTATATTGACTCGATCGCGAGTGAAGCCCGGGCTAATTTAGGAAATGAGGTAGGCCAATGGAAGGTGTTTATCTCTTACAAGCTGGATGGAGTATCCCAAGGACAAGGAGGTGATTTAGGCCAAGGTGGCTTGGGCCCGGGTGGAAACTTGGGACAGCCGGACTTGAACAAGGTGGAAAACTATATCTACTGCAAGATCCTGAAAAAGGGTAACGGAACGAAGAATCCGAATCTGACCGATGAAGTGGAAACGCATTATCGGGGTAAATTGATCAGCGGTTATCAGTTTGATAGCAGTTACTCGGGTGAAACCTTGGAAGAGGATTTTTCTACGCCTGCTACATTTTCGGTTGGTCAAGTGCTTGTCGGATGGTCCACCGCCCTGCTTAAAATGGTGGAAGGAGATTATTGGGAAGTATATCTGCCTTATCAGTTGGCTTATGGAAAAGCGGGTACCACCGGTATTCCAGGCTACTCGACACTGATTTTTGATATACAGTTGGTTGATATTCTCCCGTTGACAGGGATTGAAGGTAAAAGTGTAGACGCTCCGGCTGTGTCGGAAGTTGAATAAGAGGATGAATCCTCCCTAAACAAAG
>AMCI01001084.1_pt1 | contig 13123 bp, 14 predicted proteins | sample 419838 | NCBI WGS metagenome assembly AMCI01 (sample SAMN01090643, study PRJNA158313) | gut metagenome
ATCAAACTGAACACCCTATTTATTGGATATAAGAAAAGTGGCTGTGTGTAGTGATTGGGTTATGCTGTAATAGTTGTATAGTTGTGTTTACAACTAATTATGTCCTGTCACGCTTTTCAAGGTCGTTGTGCGAGCTGATTTCAGAGCCCTATTGGGGGCTTCGGCGGTATTCAAATTTTGGAAAAGATAATTTTCTGAGTTGTCTTTGCATCGAACAAGAGAGTGATTCCGGTAATTTAATCATGTAGAAAAGAAACCCGAAAATTCCGGCATTCAGGTTTCTCTCCTGCACGAAGATAAAAAGGGCGGCTTGTATGCTATGCTACTGGTAAACTTCCTCAAGGAATGTTGCAAGCTTTCGGCCATGTTATTCAGTTTCTGCAGTTACAGTTGCAGTTCTTGCTATGATAGCAGTTGCTTTTGCTTTATCAGTTAGCTGTTTCTGTTATTGCAGCAGTCGCTTTTGCTTTATTAGTTAGCCGTTTCTCTCAGTTTTCAATTAAGATGCTGTAAGTTGCATTGAACAATTCTCCGGGAGCTAGTTGCTGCATCCATTCGCGGTCTTTCCATTCACCGGTATAGCCCACGGCATCACAGCGTCCGTACCACGGCTCGATGCAAACGAACGGGCAATCGGGATGAGCCATCGTGGGCGACCATAATGCTACCAGCGGTGCATTGAACTCCAAACTGACTATCGGCTGCTTTTCGACGGACAGCAGGGTGACTTTCGAAAGCTGATGGTTGTCGAAAATGTATGTGTCGCAGTGGAACGTCTGAAGGTTGATAGGCATCAGCCCCTCTTCGTTCAGAGTCAGCCGATGACGTTCGGGAGAGGAACATCCTTTTTCCTTCGGAGAGATATATTCCAGTTCGCTGGTGCGGTCGAACGAGAAGAAGCCCTTGTCGAAAGCTTCGGCCTGAAAGGAGGGGAAATAGAATGCGGGGTGGGCACCAATTTGGAAAGGCATGGGTTCGTAGCCGGTGTTCTTCACCTGCCACTTCACGATGATGCGGTTTCCCTGCAACTGATAGCCGATTTCCAGTTCGAAGCGGAAAGGAAACTTGCTGAGGGTTTCGTCCGTGCTTTCCAGCCGGTAGGTGATTTCGTCTTCAGTTTGGTGCACCCGTTCAAAATCCATGTCGCGTGCAAATCCGTGTTGCCCGATTTCATAAGTTTTTCCGTTGTGGCGGTAGACATTGTTCCATACCCGTCCCACACACGGGAACAAGACAGGCGAACGCCGGCCCCAAAAGCGAGCATCGCCTTGCCATAGATATTCTTTTCCTTCTTTCTTAATGCTCTGCAGTTCGGCGCCATGCGTAGCTACGTAGATGGTCAGTGTTGAGTTGCTCAGTTTTTCCATTGTTATTTCGTTTTTAAATTTAAATAGGTTTGAATAACTTTGAATAACGGTCTTAGATTAAAAATTAATGGCCTTAGATTAAAAAAAACAACAGTCTTAAATCAAGGCTTTAAAGATATCTTCAAAGGTAGCACTTTTCCCTCTTGCCGACGCGCCTTCTTCCGATTTTTTTTGAAATAAAGCAGGGAATAAAAAGAATGTTAAAAAAAAGAGCCTGTATTCCCCTGATCTCCGCCTGCCGGGCCGTTTGAACACCGGGAAGGATGAAACTGGTTGCAGGAGTTACTATTTTAATATATTTGTAATTGCTTGATTATAAATTAAGATAAAGAAAACTATTTTAATGTGTTTAGTTTACTACTAAAATATTAGTGTTTGCTGGTTATTTAAGGGGAAATGTTATCCGAATGAAGTTTTGCAGGTCTTTTTGTCGCTTTATTTAGGCTAATAAGTGTTATTGAAGGACAAATTTTGAGAAAGAGAGAACAATCTGTTGCATTTGTACTTACATTTGCATCGTTGTTGATTTAACTAAGTGCGAGCAAAAGCTAGAAACGGCTTATTCGTGAACAAAACAAGAAGCTCAGTTGTTAGATTTGTGAGCAGAGGTAAAAATGAGCAGAGGTAAAAAGAAGAAAGAAGAAAAAATAATATAAATTAGATTGCTTATGTCACAGATGATTGGGCATATTTCACAGGTTATCGGCCCGGTAGTAGATGTTTCTTTTGAAGGTACGGACGTGGAATCGGCCTTGCCGAGCATCCATGATGCGTTGGAAATCAAACGCCGCAACGGTAAAGTTCTGGTGGTGGAAGTGCAACAGCACATTGGAGAAAATACGGTGCGTACGGTGGCGATGGACAGTACCGACGGTTTGCAGAGAGGGATGAAAGTGTATTCTACGGGCGGACCGATTACCATGCCGATTGGAGAACAGATAAAAGGGCGACTGATGAATGTGGTGGGCGACTCCATCGACGGTATGAAGAGTCTTAACCGGGAGAATGCGTATTCTATTCATCGTGAGCCGCCTAAATTCGAAGATTTGACTACGGTGCAGGAAGTGTTCTTTACGGGTATTAAGGTCATCGACTTGCTGGAGCCCTATGCCAAAGGAGGTAAAATCGGGCTTTTCGGGGGTGCCGGTGTCGGCAAGACGGTCTTGATTCAGGAACTAATCAATAACATTGCCAAGAAACACAACGGATTCTCCGTGTTTGCCGGAGTGGGTGAACGTACGCGTGAGGGCAATGACTTACTTCGTGAAATGATTGAATCGGGCGTTATCCGCTATGGTGAAGCATTTAAGAAAAGCATGCAGGAAGGTGCATGGGATTTGTCGAAGGTGGACTATGACGAGCTGGCGAAATCGCAGGTATCGCTGATTTTCGGTCAGATGAATGAGCCGCCCGGTGCACGTGCTTCTGTAGCTCTTTCTGGACTGACGGTGGCGGAATCGTTCCGCGATGCCGGAAAGGAAGACGAAAAGCACGACATCCTGTTCTTTATCGATAATATTTTCCGTTTCACTCAGGCGGGTTCTGAAGTGTCGGCGCTGCTGGGGCGTATGCCTTCTGCCGTGGGTTATCAGCCTACGCTGGCCACTGAAATGGGCTCGATGCAGGAGCGTATCACTTCAACGAGAAAGGGGTCCATTACGTCTGTGCAGGCCGTGTATGTGCCGGCGGATGACTTGACAGACCCGGCTCCGGCCACTACGTTTACTCACTTGGATGCCACGACCGTGCTCGACCGTAAAATTACGGAACTGGGCATTTATCCGGCAGTGGATCCGCTGGCTTCTACGTCTCGTATCCTCGATCCGCATATCGTGGGGCAGGAGCATTATGATGTGGCTCAACGGGTGAAGCAGATTTTGCAGCGCAACAAAGAGTTGCAGGATATCATTTCTATCCTGGGTATGGAAGAACTTTCGGAAGAAGACAAGACGGTGGTAAACCGTGCCCGTCGCGTGCAGCGCTTTTTGTCGCAGCCGTTTGCCGTGGCCGAACAGTTTACCGGTGTGCCGGGTGTCATGGTGTCGATAGAAGATACCATCAAGGGCTTTAAGATGATTCTGGACGGAGAGGTGGATTATCTGCCTGAGCAGGCTTTCCTGAATGTGGGCACCATCGAGGAGGCCATTGAGAAGGGTAAGAAGTTGCTGGAGCTAGCGAAACAATAAAAAAAAACATCGGTCCGGCGATAGGAACCTGTAGGCCAGATACTGGCTGCCGGGGGGTGGAAATCGGCCGGACAATAAAAATGAACGTGATGAAAAAACTGCAATTGAGTATAGTGTCGCCTGAGAAGATTTTGTTCGACGGCGAAGTGAAGATTGTTACACTGCCGGGCACTTTGGGCTCGTTCTCTATTCTTCCGGGGCATGCGCCTATTGTCTCGTCATTGAAAGCGGGAAAGCTGAGTTACACTACGGCGGAAGGAGAGGAGCATACGATGGATATTCAAGGTGGTTTCATTGAATTGAGTGGCGGAGTGATTTCTGCCTGTGTGTCATGAAAAGAGTAGAATCTGAAAAAACACGTTGACAGGATGAATATTTCAAGGACGAAACGGAATTTTATCGGTCTGCATACTTTATTTGCTATTGTATCTTCGGTGGCAGGAGTTATCGTCTTGGAGACGGCTTTGCCCGGACTGTATTTCGGCGGATATCCGTTTGTCCCGCTTTATTTCTATCTGTTTGGTGTGTTCAGTATTTACCTGTTCGACATCTGCCGCAGGCATGCACCACAGAAAATGTTGCTGATGTATTTGGCTGTCAAGGTGATAAAGATGCTTTTATCTATGATTTTGGTAGTGGCTTTTACTCTCGCTTTCCGGCAGGATGCCAAAGTCTTTTTATTAACATTTGTTTCATTTTATCTGCTCTATCTGGTGTTCGAAACTTGGTTCTTTTTCACATTTGAACTGTCCAGGAAATTGAAGAAGAAAAACAAAAAAGAAAATGAAAAAATTGCATAGTTACATAGGGGTTGCAGTGCTTTGTCTGACGTTGCTGACAATTTCGGTCGCTCCGCTCCTGGCTCGGGAGGGTGAGGATACTGCGCTGCCTCCTACGTTGAATGAGGTTACTCCTAAACAAGAGGCTGAGAACACGGTGGATGTGAAGGATATCGTGTTTGGCCACATCGGCGACTCTTACGAATGGCACATCACAACGTGGGGAAAAACGCATGTCTCCATCCCCTTGCCGGTGATTGTCTACAGCCACACTTCGGGATGGCATTGTTTCCTCTCTTCCCGCCTGGAAGAGAACGGGGGTAGCTACGAGGGTTTGTCTATAGCGCCGAAGGGGAGCAGGTATGAAGGGAAGCTGGTGGAGTATAACGAAGCCGGCGAGCCGGTGCGCCCCTGGGACATCTCTATAACGAAGGTCACGTTTGCCTTGCTGTTCAACAGCCTGTTGCTGCTGGTCATTGTCTTGAGTGTGGCGCGGTGGTACAAGAAACAGTCGCAGGGAGCGAAAGCCCCGGGCGGGTTTATCGGCCTGGTGGAAATGCTTATCATGATGGTGAACGATGATATCATCAAGAGTTGTGTGGGACCTAATTACCGAAAATTTGCCCCCTATCTGCTGACGGCCTTTTTCTTTATTTTCATCAACAATCTGATGGGGCTGGTGCCGTTCTTCCCCGGTGGAGCCAATGTAACGGGCAACATTGCCATAACAATGGTGCTGGCTGTCTGCACGTTCTTGGCGGTCAACCTCTTTGGCACCAAGCACTACTGGAAAGATATCTTTTGGCCTGACGTGCCTTGGTGGCTCAAGGTGCCTGTGCCGATGATGCCGTTTATCGAACTCTTTGGTATTTTTACCAAACCGTTTGCTTTGATGATTCGTCTGTTTGCCAATATGTTGGCCGGACATATGGCGATGCTTGTGCTCACTTGTCTGATCTTTATTTCGGCAAGTATGGGGCCGGTGCTCAACGGTTCGCTGACCCTGGCTTCTGTGCTTTTCAACATCTTTATGAATGCATTGGAATTGCTGGTGGCTTTCATTCAGGCTTATGTATTTACGATGCTTTCGGCCGTCTTTATCGGACTGGCGCAGGAAGGCAGCAAGGATAAAACGGAAAGGAAGTAGGCTGATTGATATAACGGTTATCGACACAGCACAGCGTCGCAAATTGAGCGCCGTAAATTGAAAAATAGAAAAAGGAATTAATTTGAACTTAAGTTTGAAATAGAACTTAAATTTGAACTTGAATTTGAACTTGAATTTGAAATAGAACTTAAATTTGAACTTGAGTTTGAAATAGAAATTGAATTTGAAATATCAATCATTTAAAAACTGAAAATTATGATTCTATCAGTGTTATTACAAGCCTCTGCAGCTGCAGTGGGAATAAGTAAATTGGGTGCAGCCGTTGGTGCAAGTCTGGCAGTTATCGGTGCCGGATTGGGTATTGGTAAAATTGGTAGCGCAGCGATGGAAGCCATTGCGCGTCAGCCGGAATCTTCGGGTGATATCCGTATGAGTATGATTATCGCTGCCGCCTTGATTGAAGGTGTGGCTCTGTTGGCAGTAGTAGTTTGTCTGTTGGTATTCTTCCTCTAATCCTATGTCATTACTATTACCTGATAGTGGCCTATTGTTCTGGATGTTTCTTACATTCGGGATTGTGTTTGTGATATTGGCCAAATACGGCTTCCCCATCATTGTACAGATGGTGGAAAGCCGTAAGACCTATATCGACCAGTCCTTGGAGATGGCAAGAGAGGCCAATGCACAGTTGTCCAGACTGAAAGCGGATGGCGATGCGTTGGTGGATGCTGCCAACAAGGAACAGGGACGCATCTTGAAGGAGGCAATGGAAGAACGAGACAAGATTATTCATGAGGCCCGTAAACAAGCCGAAATTGCTGCTCAGAAAGAACTGGATGCGGTAAAGGTGCAGATTCAAGCGGAAAGAGATGAGGCCATACGCGATATTCGCCGTCAGGTGGCTGTTCTTTCGGTTGATATTGCTGAAAAAGTGCTCCGCAAGAATTTGGCGGATAAGGATGAGCAGATGGGCATGATTGACCGAATGCTCGATGAACTCTTAAAAACAAACAAGAACTAAGTAAGATGGAAGTCGGAATACTCTCAATGCGTTATGCGAAAGCAATCATAGAATATGCCCAGGCTCGGGGGGTGGAAGACAGGGTTTATCAGGAGTTTTTGACCCTGTCGTATGGTTTTTTTACGCAGCCACAGTTGCGGGAGGTGCTGGATAATCCGGTTATCTCTATCAAGGATAAGTTCGCACTTATCTGTACAGCCGCCGATGGCAGTCAATCTTCGTCGAGAGAGTTTGTCCGCTTCATTACGCTGGTGCTGAAGAACAACCGGGAAGGCTATCTGCATAGCATTAGCCTGATGTATTTGGATTTGTACCGGAAGATGAAGCATATCGGAGTGGGCAAACTGATTACGGCTGTCCCTGTGGACCACCAGACGGAGGAGCGGATCCGGCAGGCTGCCGCACAAATCCTTCATGCTACGATGCAACTTGAAACGGAGGTGGATCCTTCTATCGAAGGAGGTTTTGTGTTTGATATCAACGATTACCGACTGGATGCAAGTGTTGCTACACAGTTGAAGCGTGTGAAACAACAATTTATTGATAAGAATAGGAGAATTGTATAATGTCTGAAAATATAAAAGTAAGCGAAGTGTCCGACATCCTGCGTAAGCAGCTCGAAGGTATCAATGCCAATGTGAAGCTGGATGAAATCGGCACTGTGCTCCAGGTGAGTGATGGCGTGGTTCGTATCTACGGACTGCGGAATGCCGAGGCTAACGAACTGCTTGAGTTCGACAATGGCATCAAGGCAATCGTGATGAACCTGGAAGAAGATAATGTCGGTGCGGTGCTGCTGGGACCTACGGATAAAATCAAGGAAGGCTTTGTGGTGAAACGCACCCGGCGCATTGCTTCTATCCGTGTGGGTGAAGGTATGCTGGGACGTGTCATTGATCCGCTGGGCGAACCGCTAGACGGAAAAGGACAGGTGAGCGGCAAACTGTATGAAATGCCGCTGGAGCGTAAGGCTCCGGGCGTAATTTATCGTCAGCCGGTGAATCAGCCGCTTCAGACGGGACTGAAGGCGGTGGATGCCATGATTCCTATCGGACGGGGTCAGCGTGAGCTGATTATCGGTGACCGGCAGACGGGTAAGACGTCTATCGCGATTGATACGATTATCAATCAGCGGAGCAATTATCTGGCGGGTGATCCGGTGTATTGTATCTATGTGGCGATTGGTCAAAAGGCTTCTACCGTGGCATCGATTGTCAATACACTTCGTGAGAAGGGGGCGCTGGAGTATACCATTGTCGTGGCGGCTACTGCGGGTGATCCGGCTGCCTTGCAGTATTATGCGCCGTTTGCCGGTGCTGCCATCGGTGAGTTTTTCCGCGATACAGGCCGCCATGCACTGGTGGTGTATGATGACCTTTCCAAACAGGCGGTGGCCTACCGTGAAGTGTCTTTGATTTTGCGTCGTCCTTCCGGCCGTGAGGCATATCCGGGGGATATCTTCTATCTGCACTCCCGCTTGCTGGAGCGTGCAGCCAAGATTATCAGCCAGGAAGAGGTGGCACGCGAGATGAACGACTTGCCCGACAGTTTGAAGGGTATCGTGAAAGGGGGCGGATCGCTCACGGCTTTGCCTATCATCGAAACGCAAGCGGGTGACGTATCGGCTTATATCCCTACGAACGTGATTTCAATCACCGACGGTCAGATCTTCCTGGAGACCGACTTGTTCAACCAGGGGGTGCGTCCGGCTATCAACGTGGGTATCTCTGTGTCGCGTGTGGGTGGTAATGCCCAGGTGAAGGCTATGAAGAAGGTGGCCGGTACGCTGAAAATCGACCAGGCACAGTATCGGGAATTGGAGGCGTTCTCCAAATTCAGCAGTGATATGGACCCTATTACAGTGTTGACTATCGACAAGGGACGCAAGAATGCCCGCTTGCTGATTCAGCCGCAATATACTCCGATGCCTGTGGAGCACCAGATTGCGATTCTTTACTGCGGTACGCACGGATTGCTTCGCGATGTGCCGTTGGAGAATGTGCAGGACTTTGAGCGCTCGCTGATTGAAGCGCTTCAGCGTAATCATCAGGAGGATGTGCTTGATGTGCTGAAAAAGGGTCTTATTGACGACGGAGTGTGCAGCGCTATTGAGCAGACTGCTGCAATGGTGGCTCAGCAATATGTATAATTTATGATTAACGGACGACTTTCTTACGGAGTGCCGTGCGTTAATCTATTCATTTTTTAAACAGAATAGAAATGGCTTCACTGAATGAGGTAAAAACAAGAATCAATTCGGTCAAGAGTACCCGGAAAATCACTTCAGCCATGAAGATGGTGGCTTCTGCTAAATTGCATAAGGCGCAAGGAGTCATTGAGAATATGTTGCCTTATCAGAAGAAGTTGAACAAGATTTTGACCAACTTCTTGCGTGCCGATCTTCCGGTAGAATCTCCTTATATGGTGGAGCGGCCGGTGAAAAGGGTGGCGTTGGTTGTCTTCTCTTCAAACACTTCTCTCTGCGGGGCTTTCAATGCGAATGTCATCAAAATGTGTTCGCAGGCGGTGAGTGCTTACCGCTCGTTGGGAGATGAGAATGTTCTGGTGTTTCCTATCGGGAAAAAAGTGGAGGAGGCCGTGAAGCGGATGGGAATTCAGCCGCAGGAAACGGATGCTTCTCTCTCTGACAAGCCTACTTATCAGAAGGCCGCTGGACTGGCGCGGAAGCTTATGGCGATGTATGTGTCGGGTGAGATAGACAAGGTGGAGATTGTGTATCATCACTTTAAGTCGATGGGAGTTCAGATGCTGCTACGTGAAACTTATCTGCCGATTGATTTGAAGCTGGTGGTAGATGCGCAGGAATCGGGTGTGGAGCAGGAGAAAACTGATGCGGTGGACTATATCATTGAGCCGAATGTGGAGGAATTGATTGCCAATTTGATTCCTACGATACTGGCTCAGAAGTTGTTTACAGTTTCTATCGACTCCAATACTTCGGAGCATGCTGCCCGTACGTTGGCAATGCAGGTGGCTACCGACAATGCCAATGAGTTGATTCAAGACCTGACGAAGCAATATAATAAGAGCCGTCAGCAGGCCATTACCAATGAGTTGCTTGATATCGTGGGGGGTGCAGGACACTAATCGGCTGTTTTGCCACCCCAGGTGAAAAAAGTAAGCGCAAAAAAAGAGAGCAACGCCTTGCTCTCTATAATTTTATAAACAATAATTTAAAATATATGAAAACGTTTCAAAGGTAGTGATTCTGTTTGGATTGGCAATTCTCTGCTTTGGAAAATGGAGAGATGTAACAGAATTTAACGTCTATTTTCTTCTAAACAATAGAACTTTTTATGATAAAGGTTTGTTGAAATCGGATGTTTTTCGTGAGCGTTGCTGAAAAAAAATCTTTTCATGTCGGGACATCAGAAGAAGATAGTGTTTTTGCATTTTACTGCATTCATCTAGTGCATTCATCTAGTGCATCCATTTATTGCATTCATCTAGTGCATCCATCTACGGCATAGGATTAGAAGGGGTGGTTGCGTCCTTGCTGTACTTCAATGCGGATCCCGAAATTACCATTGGCCGATTTCAGTTCAAAAGCTCCTCTGAAATTATTTTTTTCCCAAGGCATTGCGCTGCGGTTGGGTACTCGCCATCCGTCTTTGTTGTAATCTCCGTATGTATTGATTTTCATTCCGTTTTTGAGGCGGAAAGTTCCTTTTTGCAGAAAGGCAGTTGAGGAGGAGAACCCCCATCCGTATCCGAAGTCGGAAAAGCCGGCAGGCGAGAAGGCATCGGTGAATCCCTGCGAGTAGAGTGCATGGCTGTTCAGACGGAAAAGTTGGTTGTAGTCTTTACTGATGTCTGGCATTGCCAATTCCATCTTGGGGAGTGTGGGGGCCGTAGCTTTCATGATGCCCATGTCCAGCAGGAATCCTCCAAATTCTTTGATGTTTTCGGCAGGAGCTCTTCTGAGGGTATCAGATGGCAGTTCAGACTGGGCAGAGATCCATCCTGCCCAGCTTATGAACGATAGGAATAGAAGAAGTTTTTTCATTAGAGTAAAAATAAACGTTAATCTGTGGCAAAGATAGCAGGAAACTGTCATTTTTTCTTCCTTTTATATTACTTTTGCACTTTCAAGAATACAAACTAACTGTAACCAGATATGAAAACAGACATTGAAATAGCGCGTAGTATTGAGTTGAAAAGAATCAACCAAGTGGCCGAAAGCATAAATATTCCGTTGGAAAGCGTAGAACATTACGGCCGTTATATTGCTAAAATTGACGAAAGCCTGGTAGATGACGAGAAAGTGAAGAAAAGTAATCTGATTTTGGTTACTGCTATCACGGCTACCAAAACGGGTATCGGTAAGACAACGGTGTCCATCGGATTGGCGCTTGGATTGAACAAAATTGGCAAAAAGGCGATTGTTGCTTTGAGAGAGCCTTCTCTAGGTCCTTGCTTCGGTATGAAGGGAGGAGCTGCAGGCGGCGGATATGCTCAGGTGTTGCCGATGGAGAAGATTAATCTTCACTTCACGGGAGATTTTCATGCCATTACGTCGGCCCACAATATGATTTCTGCTTTGCTGGATAACTATCTTTATCAAAATCAGTCGAAAGGCTTCGGATTGAAGGAGATTCTTTGGAAGCGCGTGCTGGATGTGAACGACCGCTCGTTGCGTAGTGTGGTTGTCGGTCTGGGTCCGAAGTCAAACGGTATTACGCAAGAGTCTGGCTTTGACATTACTCCTGCTTCTGAGATTATGGCTATTCTTTGTCTTTCCAAAAACATCGATGATTTGCGCCGCCGTATCGAGAACATCCTTCTCGGATTTACGTACGATGACAAACCATTTACGGTGAAGGATTTGGGCGTGGCTGGTGCCATTACTGTGCTACTGAAAGACGCTATTCATCCGAATCTGGTGCAGACTACGGAAGGTACTGCTGCTTTCATCCATGGCGGTCCTTTTGCTAACATCGCTCACGGATGTAACTCTTTGCTGGCTACAAAACTGGCTATGACTTATGGCGACTATGTGATTACGGAAGCTGGTTTTGGTGCAGATCTGGGCGCAGAGAAGTTCTATAATATCAAGTGCCGCAAGGGTGGACTTCAGCCTCGTCTGACGGTGATTGTGGCTACGGCGCAGGGGTTGAAGATGCATGGCGGCGTGAGCCTCGACCGTATCAAAGAACCGAATATGGAAGGCTTGAAGCAGGGGTTGCGTAATCTTGACAAGCATGTGCGTAATCTCCACTCGTTTGGTCAGACGGTGATTGTGGCTTTCAACAAGTTTGCTTCGGATACAGAGGAGGAAATGGAATTGCTTCGCCGTCATTGTGAAGAATTGGGAGTGGGCTTTACTATCAACAATGCTTTCTGTGAAGGAGGTGAAGGGGCTGTAGATATGGCTCGTCTGGTGGTAGATACTATCGAAAAGCAACCTTCTCAGCCGTTGCAGTACACTTATAGCGAAGAGGATACCATAGAACAGAAGATTGAAAAGATTGCCAAGTATATTTATGGTGCTAGTGAGGTAACCTATGGTACTGCTGCCCGTCGTCGTCTGAAGGTGATTGAAAAGATGGGTATCTCTCATTATCCTGTGTGTATCGCCAAGACACAGTTCTCTTTCTCTGCAGACCCTACTATGTATGGCGCTGTAGAAGGATTTGAGCTCCATATCAAAGACCTTGTGATTAATAATGGTGCAGAGATGATTGTGGCTATTGCCGGTGAAATCCTTCGTATGCCGGGTCTGCCTAAGGAACCGCAGGCTTTGCATATCGACATTGAGGACGGCTTGATTGAAGGCTTGAGTTGATTCCGGCGAATGTAGGGGCGGCATTTCTGCCTGCCTCTTCATTGCTTTGCTTGCTTTGAGTTTGCATACGTTTTTGCCTTATCGTGGCATTGCCCTATTATATATGTAAGTTGGAAGGGTGTCCAGTTCTACGTTCCTAAAAACGTAGTACAAAACGCTCTCGTTATTGCTAATATAATGCTCTTAAATTCAATGCTTTAATAAGCAAAATAGCTTTCTGAAAATTTGTATATTCCATTGATTTTTAGTATCTTAGTAGATTAATTTAGAGCTGAAAGCAATGAAAAAAGTAAATTCTATATCCTATAAAGAAACTCTGGAAGAAGAGGTTAAACGTCTTCGTAAAGAAAATATTAAACTCAAATCTCAGAAAGCAGCCAAAGAAGCTAAGCTTAAGGAGACAAGGAAGGAACTTAAAAAAAAAGACGTAAAGACCGTGATTGTGACCGAAGAACAAATGAAATTGTTATCGACCCTATTCCCGGACATAGATACTCTCTTCTGATCGTTCAGCTTTGTGTATTGATTTACATTCGCACCAACTGCGGCCTTCGCACTGTAGTGAAGATACTTGAAATTTTCAATGAAGTGCTTGAAGGAAAATGTGGGAAAGTCCCATGCTATAACACCGTAGAGAACTGGATGAAGAAACTTGGATTAGTTGCACCATATCGACATCAGTCATGCCATGGGAACATGCTTTAAACATGCCTATGGCAACGAGCCTGATTTCGTGGATTTTACTACTCTTCTTGGAAAGGTTAGATTGCAATATCATCTTACAGATAAGGCTTATCTTTTACCGCCTAATATGCGTAGTATTGCCAGATTCATGAATTTGAATTCATGGGTTGAC
>AMCI01001094.1_pt1 | contig 13044 bp, 12 predicted proteins | sample 419838 | NCBI WGS metagenome assembly AMCI01 (sample SAMN01090643, study PRJNA158313) | gut metagenome
AATGTTAGGGCCAAAGGACCATTGGCTCCGGCTATCACACAACGGTTGCGATAAGTCTGCTTCACATAGTGGTCGCTCCGTTCTTCGATGATCAAAGGAGCTGCATAGAGTTTAGTAAAATATTGTACTGGAGCCAAATAAGCAGAAGTAAGCAGTACGGGATTCATTCTATCCATAAAAAGAAACGATCTAAACGCAATTGCCGGTAAAAAGGACGACTACTATCCAATGAATAGCTGACACAAACTGGTATGCCAATCAGACAGGAGTCTGGAAGTACTGCCTGCCCAACGCCAAATGTATGGTCGGGCAGAATCAGATAGGCACTGCGATTGTCATCTAACCAAAGAGTATCACCAGGCAAACCCGTCACCTTTTCCATTCCCACCTGCCGCAGACCATAGGGCGCCTTGAAAACAACCCAATCGCCTTTCTGCAGCTGCAGACTAGAACCATCTAATGCCTCTGCCCCATCCTTTGGATGACCCCCAAAAACATAGGCTGTACGGTCGACAATAACACGGTCGCCTTCCAGCAACCCCAGTTCGGGAACAGGGAAAGAGACCTTCACCTGAAAAAAGAAAAAGGAACGAACCAGCAAGAGCAAAAACAAGGTTACTGTGAAAAAAAGCATACCACGCCACCATCCCCTCTTTACAAAGGGATTGCGTATGCCGCGATAATATCTTTTCACAGTAACCAAAACTATCTGTATTTTAAAGTCAAACGGTTGTGAGCGGGCATCTTACTGAATATCGCCCACCCATTTGAAGAATCGATTCCAACGGATCTTGCCGTCGAACAGGCCGTAGTCCGGATCGAGAGACAGCCAGACGAAAAGCGGTTTGCCCACCACATGGTCTTCGGGCACAAAACCCCAGAAACGGGAGTCAGCTGAATTGTCGCGGTTGTCACCCATCATCCAGTAATAGTCCATCTTGAACGTATAGCTATTAGCCTCCTTTCCGTTGATAAAAATCTTGCCGTCCTTGACTACAAGGTCGTTTCCTTCGTAAATCCGAATGGGGCGTTCATAGATGGGCAGATTGTTGATATCCAACTGAATGGTGCCACCCTTCTTAGGAATCCAAAAGCCGTTTTTACCACCATAATTGGCAGTTGTCCAGTCCTTCTTCATATTCAAAGGATAAAGTTCGTCACCACTTGCCAACGTAGAGCGTTCTGGATTGGGCAAGATAAAGCCGCGGCTAACGAGTGTCTGCTTCACCTTCTCTGTCATCGGGAAACCGGAATTAAACTGGAGATACATCAACTCTTCATTGGTGATACCCAATTCCTTTTTCGTATCTTCATCCAATGGCATGACAAACTGTACATCATATCTGAACTGCACATTTTCAGGCTGTTGCTGTGGTTTCCCATCCAAATAAATAACATCATCCACAATCTTGAACTGCTGTCCCGGCAGACCGACACAACGCTTCACATAGTTTTCGCGGCGGTCTGCTGGACGAGCTACAACTTCACCAAACTGAGTTGTATTCGACTTGAGGAAGGCAGTACCCAAATTGTACCAGCCATCATAAACTGTACGCTGTGCCTCGGGCGAAATGCTATCAACCCCCACCATCGGATTGATTTGCCGACCGATTTCATAGGCCATTGCATAATAATCACGTGCCTGATAATCAGGAGCAGTTGCTACAGTATCGCCACTTGGATAGTTGAAGACTACGATATCGTTGACCTTCACTTTTTCCCAGCCCTTGACACGGCGGTAGTCCCAATGCGGATGGTCGAAATAACTCTTACAATTGAAAATAGGCAACGTATGCTGGGTCAAAGGCATAGACAGCGGAGTCTGTGGAATGCGCGGACCATAATTCATCTTGGAAACAAGCAGATAATCGCCCGTCAGCAAGGTCTTTTCCAAAGAAGAAGACGGGATAACATAGTTCTGTATAAAGAACTGGTTGATGAAATAAATGGCTACCAGGGCAAAAACAATAGCGTCCACCCAACTCATAATCATGCGTGCCGTTGGATTCTTCAGTTGCTTCCACCAGCCCCAATTGATTTTTTTGGTTACGTAGATATCAAAGATGAAAGGCATAACCAAAAGTCCCCACCAGGATCCTACCCAAAGGAGAAAGAAGCCGTAAAGGTGGGCGACCACAAGAAACTTAGCAATGCCTTTCTTGCGATCCGTTGTATTGCCGCCAGTACTTTCTGACGGATTTTGCTGATTCATTTCACTCATTACTTTTCTTTTTTCATCATTCATTTCGCTGCAAATCAGGCGAACCATTCTGCAGTCATATCTTCAATCGTGAGCAAGCCCTGACGCTGCGCTGTAAATTCCGCTGCCAGAACAGCTCCCAAAGCAAAGCCGCGACGACTGTGGGCATCATGGGTCAAGGTAATGCAGTCCGCTAAACTATCGTACTTCACGCTATGAATACCTGGCACTTCACCACGACGTTCAGAATCAATCCGCAACTCGTTTGCTGGGTGGTCGGTTGTTCCCGTAACACTGCCATCAGCATGATGTTCTTCACCCAAAACCCAATCAGTCTTGCGGTCTATCCGCTCAATGATTTGTTCTGCTAAAGTGATGGCAGTACCGCTGGGCGCATCCAATTTATGAATATGGTGCACCTCCTCCATCGTCACATCATAATCGGAGAAGCGATTCATAATTTTAGCCAAATACTTGTTGACGGCACTGAAGATGGCAACGCCGAGGGAGAAATTGGAAGCCCAAAACAAGGTGTTTCCTCCTTCTGTGCAAAGGCGAACCACCTCGTCGCGATGTTCTTTCATCCAACCGGTAGAACCGCTGACAACCTTCACTCCGGCCTCAAACGCACGGATATAGTTACCATAAGCCGCTGTAGGAGAAGTAAATTCAATGGCAACATCTGCCTGTTTGAATGCCTCTGATTCAAAATCATCCTGATTGTTCACATCTATAATGGAAACGATTTCATGTCCACGACTCAAAGCAATCTCTTCAATCATACGGCCCATTTTGCCGTAACCTATCAATGCTATTTTCATAAATAAAAATCTTTTTCTGCAAAGTTAATGTAAGCCTTCCAAAAATCAAAACGAAATATCCAAAAACACTGCGGCACCCGCTTAGTTCTTCGGAAATCACGTCCGCTTCATCTGTTTGTCTTCCAAGGTATAACCCTCCTGATTCCAACGATAGAAAGAAAACCGAAGACCATCGATAAGAAAAAACAAGACCGCCCTGCAGCGCTGATGCCACAGAACAGTCTTGTCCCTTTTATGGTGTTCATGACAGCAACTTGGAGAAACAACAGAATTCTGTTCTTCTACCCCACCACCATTCTTGACAAAAATCACTAATAATCAGGAACCGGTAAGGATCATATCAAAGTGATCCGCTCAGAATACAATCTCCGCTCCCCTCCATTAGTATCCCCTAACTTAGGCGTCAATCTTGGCGTAAGTCGCGTTACGTTCGATAAAGTCACGACGCGGTCCGACATCATCCCCCATCAACATGGAAAATATATAGTCAGCCTCTGCTGCGTTTTCAATGGTAACCTGCTTCAGCATACGGCTTTCTGGATTCATGGTGGTATCCCACAACTGCTGCGGGTTCATTTCACCAAGACCCTTATAGCGCTGAGTATGGATGCTGTTTTCGCTACCATCACCATATTTATCGATAAAGTTCTTGCGCTCTTCATCGTTGTAGCAATACTCTTCAATCTTGCCCTTCTTGCAGAGATAGAGCGGAGGCATGGCGATATAAAGATAGCCATCCTGGATAACCTGTGGAAAATAGCGGAAAAAGAGCGTCATGATCAAAGTAGCAATGTGCTGACCGTCGACATCGGCATCGGCCATGATGATCACCTTGTGATAACGCAATTTCTCGATATTCGCTTCCTTGCTGTCCTCTCCGTTAAGACCAAAACGGATACCCAAGGCCTGGATGATATTGTTAACTTCATCACTCTCAAACGCCTTGTGCCACATGGCCTTTTCTACATTGAGAATCTTACCTCTAAGCGGCAGGATGGCCTGAGTGGCACGGCTTCTGCCCTGCTTGGCAGAACCACCTGCAGAGTCACCCTCGACGAGGAAAAGTTCACATTCTTCTGGTACCTTGGAAGAGCAGTCGGCCAACTTACCCGGCAGACCGCCACCCGACATCGGACTCTTGCGCTGCACACTTTCACGTGCCTTTCGCGCTGCCACACGGGCTGTAGCCGCCAAAATCACCTTGTCGACAATGAGCTTAGCTTCCTTCGGATGTTCTTCGAGGTAGTTAGCAAGTGCTTCACCAACAGCCTGGTTTACAGCACCAGTAGCCTCACTGTTACCCAACTTGGTCTTGGTCTGGCCCTCAAACTGAGGTTCTGCTACCTTGACAGAAATCACAGCAGTCAAACCCTCACGGAAGTCTTCACCGGTAATTTCAACCTTGGCTTTTTCCAACTGCTTGGCTGCGGTTTCTTCCGCATACTTTTTCAAGACGCGAGTCACCGCCATACGGAAACCAGCCAAATGGGTACCACCTTCTATCGTATTGATATTGTTGACATAAGAGTGGAGATTCTCACTGTAGGACGTATTGTACATGATGGCCACTTCAATCGGCATACCGCTCTTTTCGGTATTAAGATAGATGACATCATCGAAGAGATGGTTACGGGAAGAATCGATATAACGCACAAATTCACGCAAACCAAAATCAGAATGGAATACATCCTGACGGATATTGCCTTCTGCATCCTTGCGCAGGTCAGTCAATTTGATGGTAATACCCGCGTTGAGGTAGGCCAACTCGCGCATACGGTTAGCCAAAATATCATATTTGTAAGTTGTGGTCGTGAAAATGGATGCGTCCGGCCAGAATTGCTGGCGTGTACCGCGCTGTGCGGTTTCACCTACAATCTTCACCGGATAAAGCGGATGCCCCTTAGCATATTCCTGCTGGTAAATCTTGCCATCGCGGAACACCTGTGACAACATCTTGCTGGAAAGCGCGTTGACACAGCTCACACCCACACCATGCAAACCACCAGAAACCTTATAGGAACCCTTGTCAAACTTACCGCCGGCATGGAGAACGGTCATTACCACTTCCAAAGCGGAACGATGTTCCTTCGGATGCTCGTCCACTGGAATACCACGTCCGTTATCCTGCACAACAATGGAGTTGTCCTCACAAATGGTCACTTCTATTTCCGTACAATAACCGGCGAGCGCCTCGTCAATAGAGTTATCGACGGTTTCATATACCAGATGATGAAGTCCCTTCTCACTGATATCACCAATATACATCGCCGGGCGCTTACGTACAGCCTCCAAGCCTTCAAGGACTTGGATATTACTTGCCGAATAGGCAGCACCGTTCTTTTCGATTTCTTCCATATTTAGATTTTGTATTCTTTTTGTCTCTTTTACAACAAAGCAAAGATACACAATTCCCGCGAATTATCCGAATTATAATCCCAAAAAGTACGGAAACAGAAAATCTCTTTTTCCAAGTGCTGGAAAAAGAGAAGCAAGTAACTGAAAACAAGTTTTTTTCCTTTCAAAAACTTGTTTTTGAACACCAATTGCAGACACCATTAAAATGGCACCATTCAGAAATCATCATCCGACTCCCAATGCCGCCGTTCGGGAGGGGTGATCGCCCAACTATCCTCATTCCGCCGCGCCCCAAAACTCAAGTCAAAACCGGCTTCCAGCAGTTGACGGGCCAGCTGGGGTTTACCACGAAAACCATGCACGGTCCACTTCATCTGAGGCCGAACAGTTTTGCGAAGTCGCAACAAACGATCGAAGGCCCGGACACAGTGAATCGTGACGGGCAAATGGAGTTCTTCCGCCAAAATCAAGTGCCGCAGAAAAACCATTTCCTGCACCATCCAATCGCCGTCATGCAAAAGGTCTAAGCCACATTCACCCAAAGCCACCACCTGCGGATGAACCGCCCAAAGCTCTACACCTTTCCACAGTGTTTGCCAATCGCTATTGATCCACCAAGGATGCACTCCTGCAGAATAGCTGGCACCCTCTACTAAAGGAAAAGTTTCTGGATACAGCAACGCTTCCTGAGGAAGATTCACAATGGCTCGACCGGGCAAAGCTTTCAAATTGTGGGTGTGAAAGTCAAAATCCTCCATAGCTGCGAATTTAAGGCACAGGATCGTAACCACTGCCACCCCAAGGATGACAGCGCAAAATACGGCGTACCGCCAGATAAAGCCCCTTGATCGGACCATGCTTTTTCAAGGCCTCAACCGCATATTGCGAACAGGTTGGCGTAAAACGGCAGGCCGGAGGAGTCAAAGGCGAAATATAACGCTGATAAAGCCGAATAGGAAAGATCAGCACTTGGGTCAACCAATGGGATATCCGGCTCATACTCCTTCCTCCTTCATCGAATCAACGGCCAAAGGTTCTACCGGCTGGACAGCCAGTTTTTCCGCCATTCGGGTCAGCAAGACTGCCACACGCTGCTGAATCTGCCGGGTATGGACAGGACGGTCGGACAACCAAATAAATGCCAAATGCAGCCCCATTGTTTCAGGCACCGCTTCCAACAAAGTAGCCTTGTGCAAACGATAAGCTTCACGCAACTGGCGCTTTGCCCGATTGCGATCAACTGCATGTTTGAAACGGCGCTTGGATACACTCAAGAGCACCTTAACATGGGGGCCACCCTGATAAGGGACCTCCTGATATACGACACGCAAAGGAAACATCGTCATCGAATGAGAACCCGCTTCAAACAATTGCGAAATTTCCGACTGCAAGCAAAGATGCTCTGCCTTAGGAAAACCAAACTGCTTCATACTCCTCACTTTTTTTAATAGCTTAATAGCTCACCAAGTCACCCTCACAACTCTCGGAATCGATTTGATAGCTATTAAATAACGATCTGACAGATCATGGCTATCTGCTATGCATCAATAACTGTCACCACATAGAGAACCGCCCAACAACTCTCAGAAATACCTACAAACAACAAGGTGCCAACTCCTAAGTCTTAGGAGACTGGCACCTTATTGCAAAACAAGTTTACTTGTTCTCTTCCAAATAGAGTTCCAAAGAACCCGTCATTGAAGGCGCTTGCACAGTCGGCGCGACAAGATCGATTTCATACCCTGCGTCTTCAATATATTTCTGAGTTGTCTTTCCAAAGCTGCCCAATTTAATGTTGCGTTCCTTGAAGTCGGGCACATTAGCCAGCAATGACTCGAAACCAGCAGGTGTAAACAAAATCACCATATCAAAATCAAATGGTTTGTCTGCCGGATAATCATTTCTTACGGTGCGATACATCACACACTCCGTATGCTTCAGTTTCTTAGACTCCAGAAGCAAATGTACTTCGTCTGAATGCACATCACTCTGCGGGATCAAGTAGTTTTCAGTTTTGTGCTTAGCCATCACCGCTACCAAATCGTCCCACTTATTGCCTGTAGCTGGAAAGAACACCTTACGCTTACGGTACTGTACGTATTTCTGAATATAGAGAGCAATTGCCTCAGAAAGTGCAAAATACTTCATATCTTCAGGAATCGTCACACGCATTTCCTTGCACAATGTAAAAAAGTGGTCAATCGCATGACGTGAATTAAAGACGATAGCACTGTAATCCAACACCTGGATACGCTGTTGACGAAACTCACGTGCACTGAGCCCTTCAACCTTAATGAAGGGATGGAATACGAGTTCCAATCCGTATTTGTTCTCCAACTCAAAATAAGGAGACTTCTCTGAAGAGGGTTTAGGCTGAGAAACCAGAATCTTCTTAATCATGAAAAATTATTGTTTCTTGTTTTTTTATATTGCTCAAATCACACAAATCCTATTAGTTCTTGCGCGCCCCAAACCAAAGCTTTCCACATTGAAAGGATGGGGAGAAATTCCAAGGTGCAAAGGTACAAAATTATATGGAGAAAGCCCCACCTGCCCTCGGAAAATATGCAGTGTGTCTTAAAAATTAAGCAGATTTCCAGTAGGCCCCAAAAAGCAAAAAACAGAAGTGTCCAGAATTGGAAATCCAATTGATAGAACACAACCAGCAAAGCCAGCCACAGGAAAAGCAAAGAGGCCACTACGGAAAGCAGTCCATGAGCCTCTGCCCATCGCGCATTCTGTTCTCTACTGAAGAACACAGCATTCACAAAAGCATAGAGCACAAGCCGAAGGACATAGACCAGACTGCAACAAACGACATTCAAGCCCAAGAGCAGATAGGGCGGCAAGACCCGCACTACCTCGGGCAAGTGCTGTTGCTGATAGGCAAAAAACAACACGCCAAGCGATACGCAAAAGGCTACGGGAAAAAGTGTGCGGCCTTGCAAACGCGATTCTGTATAGTTGCTGAAAAGGTTCTCCCGCTGCCGGGCACTGAAGAATTCCTTGAATCCTGAAACTAGATAATAACGGGAACGGGCAGCAATCAACATGACCATCAAAAAAAAGGACAGCAACATACTGCTCACATAGGGATCGGCTCCCATTCGAAAAGGCATGGGATCGCCTGCCAGCCGTCCACTGGCCAGCGGAGGCATTTCCTTCCACCAATCCTGTAAATGGCGTTCGCCATAGCGTGCGGTGTCGGTTCCCGCCTCATAAATCCATTGTGGAATTTGGTCGATGACCTGCTGCGCCAAGGCGCTGTCGGTAGGAACTGGAGAAAGTTTTGCACCTTTCGGCAGTTGGGCAGTTACGAGTGTTCCCCTGCCATCGCCTGCGTTGGTCACCTCGGCAGTGGATTTCGTTTGTACCACCTGCGCCTTCAATGTATCCTCCATGCTTATCATTCCTCCATGCGTTATATTCTTCTTTATAATTTACTTTTACAGGGGGACCCCGTCCCTAAAAGAGCCGCCAACTGCTATTTATAAGGCAGCAAACTTACGGACATTCTTGTCCCACAAAGGCAGGCTTTCACAAAAATCCAAGGCTTCCTCGGCGGAGGTAGCCACTTTCCATATCTCTCGATGCTGTTCGCGCATAAATCGTTCTGAAACAGCCTTTTCCAAGAGTTCCAATAAAGGATTGTAAAAACCATTTATATTGAGGATGACAATGGGCTTAAGATACAGCCCCAATTGCTTCCAGGTAATGATTTCCAACAGTTCTTCCAAAGTGCCGACACCTCCCGGCATCGCGATACAAGCATCAGAAAGCTCAGCCATCCGTTCCTTGCGGCGGTGCATATCAGGCGTTATTTCCAAACGGCTCATTCCGAGATGCTGCCAACCCTGTTCGATCATAAACTGCGGGATGACGCCTACGGCTTCCCCGCCCTTTTCCAGACAAGCATCTGCCACGGCACCCATCAGTCCGGTACGTCCGGCACCATTCACCAACACGTGTCCGCGCGCCGCCATCAAATGTCCCAATTCGCGGGCTGCATCAAGATAAACGGCTGGTACTTGTCCGCTTGATGCACTATAAATTGTTATTTGCATATGGTTATGGATAAAATCCGTTATCAAGCGAGAAAGGAAAAATCTTCGGAACTCATAGAATTCCGAAGACTTACCCCTTAACTGTAAAAATATTCAGGATGTACACCGCTACTCATCAAACGATTGCGATGCCCTCCCTTTATCGTTCAGATTAAAGACCGAAAACAGCCTTCACCTTATCTACATAGTCGAGTTTTTCCCATGTGAAGAGTTCTACCTCCATCACCTTGCTGGGTTCGCCACGATGAGTGAAAACCTTAGTTACGATTTCGGAAGTACGTCCGAGATGACCATAGCTGGCAGTTTCCTCATAAATCGGGTAGCGCAGTTTCAAGCGTTCTTCGATAGCACGTGGACGGAGGCTAAAGATTTCCTTCACCTTCTCAGCTATTTCGCCGTCAGTCATTTCCACATGGCTCTTGCCATAAGTGTTGACATAGATAGAGATGGGATCAGGCACACCAATAGCATAGCTCAATTCTACCAACATCTCGTCTGCCACACCGGCAGCTACCATATTCTTGGCAATGTGACGGGCTGCATAAGCCGCAGAACGGTCTACCTTTGAAGGGTCCTTTCCAGAGAAGGCACCACCGCCGTGTGCACCCTTACCACCATAAGTATCTACGATGATCTTACGACCAGTCAAACCTGTGTCACCATGAGGACCACCAATCACAAACTTACCAGTAGGGTTCACATAGTAATGCTTCACACCCTGAGCGAAAAGCGCCTTGATTTCCGGAGTGTGAACACGCTCTTCCACGACACGTGGAATCAGAATATTAATCACGTCCTCACGGATCTTGGCCAACATCAGTTCGTCTGCCTTTTCCTGAGAACCGGCTTCTTCTGCCGAGATGAAATCGTCATGCTGGGTAGATACCACAATAGTATCAATACCTACGGCACGATCATTGTCATCATAGGCAATGGTCACCTGGCTCTTGGAGTCCGGACGAAGATAGGTCATCACCTGACCTTCGCGACGAATTTCTGCAAGCACATAAACAATGTCGTGTGCCAAAGAAAGTGGCAACGGCATATAAGTATCTGTTTCGTTGTTGGCATAACCAAACATCATACCCTGGTCGCCGGCACCCTGTTCCATCGGCTCTTCGCGGTCCACACCACGGTTGATGTCCGCGCTCTGTTCATGGATTGCGCTCAAGATACCACAGCTTTCAGAATCGAATTTATATTCTGCTTTAGTATAACCAATACGGGCAATGGTACGGCGCACCACGTCCTGCAAGTCTACGTAAGTTTCAGATTTTACTTCTCCGGCAACTACAACCTGTCCTGTAGTTACAAGGGTTTCGCAAGCTACTTTAGAGCTGGGGTCAAAAGCCAGCAACTCGTCAAGCACGGCGTCCGAAATTTGATCGGCCACCTTGTCGGGGTGTCCCTCAGACACCGATTCGGATGTAAAAAGATATCCCATTTCCTTTTTGGATTAATTAATAAATAAAAAAATCTGCTTTTCGCAAGCACAGCGAAAGCAGAACGTCTGAGAAATGGCTGTCCATAGAATACCGCCAATGGGCAAGGTAATCATCCAACATTATTTTAGCATTTTTTTTAGAGGTTGCAAGCAGCCAAATCTGTCCTCGTTCTGAATTTCGGCTGCAAAGATACGAACTTATCAGCACATAATGGCTACACAATTCCACAAAAGCTAGCTTTGCAGCCGTTTTTAATAATTTTTAAACTGCCTATTCTGCTCATCACCATCTATTTGCCACCATGTTCTTCTCTAAGAAATCCAATAGCAGAAAAAAAGAAAAGGAAAGACAGAACAGCCTTGACTGTCACCGTCTTTCCTTATCTACTATGAAACTTGAATTTCCCAATAGGAAAATCTTCTAGGTTGAACTGAATAACCCTACTGAATCGGATAGCGATACTGAAATTAATCGCCTAATGGTATTTAAAGCCATGCCTATACTGATAGCCATGCCCTCTCAGATCGCTAGGTTGGATTGGATAAGCGCTAAGCCTTTAGGCCATGCTCCCAGGTTCTCCAGTTAAGAGAAAACCTCAACCGTATAGCCGCCTTCCCATTGCTGTCCAGCCTCCAAACGATTGATATAAGGGCGTTCGGACAAATCGCCTTCAAAACCGATAGGGTCACACAAACCATACCAGAGCTCTGCACAAACAAAAGGTGCATGTACACCCTGCGGAGACCAGAACAACCATACGGGTGCACTGCTTTCTACTCGTGCCACAGGACTGCCGTCTGTGCGAAGCAGAACGGCTGCAGAAACCTGATGATTGTCGAAGATCAACGCTTCGTTAGCAAAGGTTTCCACAGACAGAGGAATGAGCCCTTCGTCATTCATCGGAACGGCATAGCGCTGCGCTTCTGTACAGCCTTGTTCACCGGCACGCAACAGAGATTTCGGATTGCCTTCCAGACGCAGGTAACCGCTGATCGGAACAGCAGGATCAAAGTCCTCCAAAACCAGCCCCGGGTGGCCGCCCATCTGGAAATACATCGGGTGTTCGCCTAAGTTCTCCACCTCGAAAGAGGCCACCAACTTGCGACCTTCAAGACGGTAGACCACCGTCGCACGACTAGGAAAAGGATAATTCACCAAATCCTCACCCGCCACAGTAAAAGAAAAGCGAACAAAATCTTCGCCCTGTTCCATCAGTTCCCACTGACGGGTGCGCACAAAACCATGCTTCGTCATCGGATACGTCGTTCCTTCATAACGATAGCAACCGTTCCAGTGCCCGCCTACAGCAGGAAACAGAATCGGAGCATGTCCGCCCCAATACTGCGGATCGCCATGCCACCAATATTCGCGTCCAGTCTTCACGTCGCGCAAACTCACACCTTCAGCCCCCTTGGGATTGATGGTAAATTCGATTTCTTTGTTTTTAATAGTAATCATAAGGTATATGTCAATGGATGTTTAGTCAATGCACAGTGCCACCGTTTACGACACCGGTGATGAACTTACAATTTATAGCCCCAGTCATCGAGGGCAAAGTGCCAGTGCTGCTGCACCAGATCAATGGTGCGCTGCTCGTATTTGTACTTATTCTTCTTGTAGCCCTTCTTGGAACCCACATACTGCTCTATAGCTGTTCGTGCCTCTTCCCAGCCCGGCAAATGCAGTGTTTCATAAATCTTGCGTGTCATACCCAGAGCATCGGCCTCGAAATCTTCAAACTTCACCTCAATGAGGTTGCCTTCCGGAATAAGATGTTTGTCTGCCTCATACTGGTGGTAGAGTTTTGCATAGATTTCCAGGATATTCTTTTCCAGTTCCTCATCACTGAAATTCTGCAGTTTTAGCGGCTGAATGGTATTGGTGAAGAAGGAACGAGTAGATTCGAAGACCGTATAGGGGTTGCGCATCAGATAGATGAACTTTACATTAGGAAACATCTTCACTAATTCCTTCACCCTTCCGGTGTGCGGCGGATTTTTAGAAAGGAACTGGCTACCTCCCGTATTCCAAAGAGAGATTTTAATCAGCTTCGTGAAGGTTTCTTCCCATACTTTCAATTCTTCCGGGCTAATATTTTTGAAAAGCATATACTTGTCGCAGTATTCGTGCATATATTTAGGCAAGAACCAGAAGTTATA
>AMCI01001105.1_pt1 | contig 12984 bp, 8 predicted proteins | sample 419838 | NCBI WGS metagenome assembly AMCI01 (sample SAMN01090643, study PRJNA158313) | gut metagenome
AATACTATGAAAAACACAATGCAAAAGTAGGGCTTTTGGCCATTTCCGGCAAGAAAAACATGTTGAAAAGCATGAATTTTAGAATTTGTTAGGATGGTAATGCTTATTTTGACAGGTAGACTTTGCAAAATAACAACATGTTGCGTACCTAATAATAGTATCGAGAATTCTTGCATCGTGATGATATTCAAGTCGATTTCCACAAAAAAACTCCTACTTTTCCTCCAGATATCGCCACATCTATACCGCATTCGAATTCCGTTTTTCCATTCATCCGCCCCATGCCTCGCCGGCTAAAGAGAAGAAATGGATACAAGACATGAAAGCAGTAGCGGAATGAAAGTCGGAACGTCGGAGCCTCTTTTCTGGGTCGAGAAAAGTAAAACGGAAGCTGTACGGTCTTTTGTTGAAGAATATTTTTGTACTTTTGCAATGAAATCAATCATAACCTTTACGGTGGAAGGGCCTACAGCCTTACCCCACCAACAACCACCTATTATAATATAATATGAAAAGATCGCTTCTTATCCTGGGAGCTGCAGGTATAGCCGCTGCAACAATGGCACAAAAGTCTGAACGCCCCAATGTCATCCTCCTCGTCGCCGACGATTTGGGTTGGGGAGACCTTTCCTGCTATGGTGCTACCCGCGTTTCCACCCCCACTGTTGACAGTATTGCCGCATCGGGTACCCGCTTCGTTGATGCCCATGCCTGCGCCTCAACCAGTACACCTTCCCGCTATTCCCTTCTGACGGGCGAATATCCCTTCCGCAAGAAAGGTACGGACGTGGCTGCGGGCAATGCCGGCATGATTATCTCTCCGGAACAGTACACGGTGGCCGATGCTTTCAAGTCGGCAGGCTATAAGACCGGCGCCATTGGTAAATGGCACCTCGGATTGGGCAGCAAGACCGCAATGCAGGACTGGAACGGCACACTCGATCAGGACCTCTCGGATATTGGTTTCGATTACCACTATATTATGGCTGCTACTGCCGACCGCGTGCCCTGCGTCTTTATCGAAAACGGAAAGGTGTCGAACTACGATCCTACAGCCCCTATTTATGTGAATTATTTCAAGAACTATCCTGGCGAACCCACAGGAGCTGAGAATCCCGAACTCCTTACCAAACTGCGCCACAGCCATGGTCACAATATGAGTATTGTGAACGGCATCGGCCGTATTGGTTACATGAAGGGGGGTGGCAAGGCCCTTTGGCAGGACGAAAACATCGCCGACTCCATTGCTGCACGTGCCGTAGACTTTATCCGTGACAATAAAGACAACCCCTTCTTCCTCTACCTCTGCACCAACGACGTGCATGTACCCCGTTATCCGCATGAACGTTTCCGTGGCAAGAGTCCGATGGGTCTCCGCGGTGAAGCCATCCTGCAGTTTGACTGGACGGTCAAACAGGTTGCTGCCGCCTTGCGTGAATATAATCTGAGCGACAATACCGTTATCATCATCACCAGCGACAACGGTCCGATACTCGACGACGGTTATGCCGACCGTGCCGTCGAACTGGTTGGCGATCACAAACCAGGCGGTCCCTTCCGCGGTGCCAAGTACAGTTCGTTCGAAGCTGGCAGCATTGTTCCCTTCATTGTCAGCTGGCCTGGAAAGGTACCGGCAGGCAAGGTGAGCAAGGCCCTTGTTTCACAGATTGACAACATGGCGACTCTGGCAGCCCTTGCCGGTGTAGATTTGCCGGAAGGTGCAGGAGCCGATAGTCGCGACCATCTCAAGACCTGGCTGGGACAGAGCAAGGCCTCTCGTCCTTTCGCCGTTAAATATGCTGCCAACCACAATATGGTGGTGCGCTCCGGAAAATGGAAGTACATCCAGCCCAACAATGGCGGTCCGATGATCACCTGGGGCCCACAAGTGGAAACCGGCAACCTCAAGACACCGCAACTTTACGACATGAAGCGTGCGGTGGAAGAAAAGGACAATGTGGCAGCTAAACATCCCAAACAGGTGAAAGCCTTCCAGGAACTCATCCAAAACGTGAAGGGCACCAAGGGATATTCTACCGACAAACCCATCAAGTAAGGCGGTCCATTTATGGGAGCGTCTGCTACAGATGACGACATAATTCAATCAAACCCCAAATGTCATGAAGAACAGAATCCTACTGCTCGCGGTCACGCTGATGCTGGCCCTGACGGCTTTTGCACAGCGTAAAGCCAAGTATGTGTTTTACTTTATCGGTGACGGTATGGGCGTGAACCAAGTGAATGGTACTGAGACCTTCCTAGCCGCCAAAGAAGGCCGTATCGGTACCATCCCACTCTGCTTCACTCAGTTCCCTGCTGTAGCCCTGATTACCACGCAGTCGGCCACCAACGGTGTCACCGACTCTGCAGCAGGAGGCACAGCCCTGGCCTGCGGCAAGAAGACGAGAAACAAGGCGCTCGGTGTGCTGGAAGACGGAAAAACGCCTATCTACAGCGTTGCCAACTGGGCACAAAAAAGTGGTGCGGCAGTAGGCATTTCCACCACAGCATCGATAGACCATGCTACTCCGGCATCCTTCTATGCTCATGTGCCTAAGCGAGACCTATATTACACCATCGGGCAGCAGTTGGCTGAAAGTCAGTTTGACTTTTTTGCCGGATCGGACTTCCTGAAACCCGAGCCCAAGAAAAATGCCGGAAAGAACCTCTACGAACAATGCCGCGAGGCAGGCTACACTATAGCCAGAGGTTATGCCGACTATGCTCCCAAGGCACAGGCTGAGAAATTGATCCTTCTCCAAACCGAGGCTGCCAGCGCGATCAATCGCAGTTGCTTGCCCTATGCCATCGACAGACAGGAAGGCGACCTGAGTTTGAAGCAGATCACCACGGCCGGACTGGATTTCCTGCAGCAGAAAAAGAAGAAAGGCTTCTTCTTCATGATTGAAGGCGGGAAAATCGACTGGGCTTGTCATGCCAACGATGCGGCTGCCACCTTCCACGAAGTAGTCGACATGGATGAGGCCATTAAGGTGGCTTTCGAGTTCTACCAAAAATACCCCAAGGAGACTCTCATCGTGGTGACCGCTGACCATGAAACCGGTGGTATCGCTCTGGGTATGGGCCCCTACGAACTGCATACTGAGGTACTGCAGTATCAGAAGATGAGTTCGGAAGCCTATTCAGCCCATCTTTCCAATCTCTGCAAGGAAGCCGGAAAGGACCTGACCTGGAACATGCTGAAGGAAGACCTTAAAGCCCACTGGGGATTCTGGGACAAGATTCCACTCGATAAGGAACAGACCAAGCAGTTGAAAAAGGCAGCTTTGGACATTCTGACTCACAGTGAAGAGGAAAAGGTGAAGAACCTTTACGGTAGCTTAAACCAATTGGCAGAAACGGCCCGCCACATCATCAATGACATCGCATTGGTAGGCTGGCAAAGCGGCGGCCATTCCAACGGCTATGTTCCTCTCTTCGCCATCGGTGCCGGTGCGGAACTTTTCAACGGAAAATATGATAACACGCTCATCCCCCAGAAAATTGCCAAAGCTGCCGGATGGAAAGCTGAATAAAACCGCTATCAATATGTATCGGGCAATTGGCCCAAATAAAAATCAGCCCTGCAACGTCTATGCGTTGCGGGGCTGATGCTATATAGTAAGGTGTCTCCGGGAAATCCGGAGATACCGATGCCTTATTATTCCGGCAAGGTAATCTTGAACACCGGACTGTCGACATGTTCCTTGCGAACAATCGCCTTCATTTTTTCTACCACCTTAGGATATTGTGCTGCCACATCGTGGTCTTCGTGTACATCGGTCGCCAAGTTGTAAAGCTGGCACTTACCATTCTTCACTACCAGTTTCCAGTCGCCCTGGCGCACGCCGATCATATTGGTCTCGTGGAACTCCCAATAGAGGTGGTCGTGCTTCTTCTGGCGTCCCTTGCCCAAGAGCGTCGGAACGATGGAGATGCCATCAAAGTAATCCTGTTCGAGACGCGGATTGCTGTACTTCTTCACATAGTTCTTAATTCCGGCCAATTCGCAGAACGTAGGCATCATATCATAGAAAGCCAGCTGATGGTCGTTGACCACGCCCGCCTTCACCTTGCCCGGCCAGCGCACAATGAAAGGCACACGAATACCGCCCTCATGGGTCGAGCGCTTGATGCCGCGCAGGATTCCGTCGTGGTTGAAGAATGCAGGATCGGCACCTCCCTCTTCATGAGGGCCATTGTCGGAAGTAAAGATGACGATGGTGTTTTCATCCAGCCCCTTCTCCTTCAATTTGGCCAGCACCTCACCCACCTGGGCATCCAGGCGAGTTACCATAGCTGCAAATTCAGCATGACCGCACTGTGTCGGATTGTAACGGGAAGCTTCGCTACCGCCGAAGGTGCGCTCTGTATTGAATTTCCCCTTATAGGCCAAGAGGATGGAATCCTCCGGCTGAGCCAGTTCTGCATGCGGAAGCGTATAGGTGAAGATTCCCAAGAATGGTTGGTCCTTGGTCTGCTTGTCCAGCCAAGCCAATGCTTTTTGGTGAATCAGGTCGGAAGAATACTGCGCACGCTTCTTATAGTCCGGTCCGTACATGGGATGATGGATATTCTCTTCCAGGACGACGCGGCGCACTTCCTTGTCGCCCGCAGCCCGGCTATACTCGTTGAGGAAATTGGGATAGTACAAATGCGCCTGGAACTGGCAGATGTAGCCATAGTAATCGTCGATGCCCCGCTTGTCGGGGGTAGAAGGTGAACCCTCATAACCGCCAGCCCACTTACCGAACATCCCCGTAGCATAGCCGTTGTCTTTCAAAATTTCGGGGATGATCACGTGAGCTGTATCATAAGGTTCCTGTCCGACGCGACCGAAATCCACATTGTCGCCATATTTTACAGTATTGTTGTAGTTCCAATACTCCTTGTTGCCACGTACATGCGTATGCCCTGTATGCTGCCCCGTCATAAAGGAAGCACGTGAAGGAGCGGAAACCGGAGAGCCGCAATAAGCCTGCGTAAAGCGCATCCCCTCTTCAGCCATACGGTCGAGATGAGGAGTTGCGATATACTTCTGCCCATAGCAGGCCAGATCCGAATAGCCCATATCATCACACATAATATAAATGATGTTCGGACGCTGTTGGGCCTGTGCGGACAATGCCGCCATTGCCCCTAACCCGCAAAACAAAATTCTATGTTTCATTATTTATTCAAAAAGCGCAACACGAGATGAAATTAATATACCTGACTGGAGATAAACCTCGGTATACCCGAAATCGCCCTTGCCGAATGCGGACCGACTCCGTGTTGCAAATTAAATCAGGTCGTAATTCAGCATTTTCGGTAAAAATACGAATAAAGTATGCAACGACCAAGAATTTAACCAAACATTCTTGTTTTTAGGGTATCAAGAACGAAATATCCAGCTTTTTATCTAAATTTGCAGCATTAATCCACTAACGTTAAAAATACATTAAGAATATGGGCTTAAGCAAATATGAAAGCGAAATCAAAGTAGTTCAACAAAACATTAATATCCTCTATGGTCGTCTCTCGGATCTGCGCAATTTTGAGAGTCTGAAGCAAATGCTCTCCAATCCAGTTGTCATGGAACAGATTGCCTCCAAGGTACCAGCAGACAAGTTGGAAGAAGCCAAGAAGCAGCTGGACAATATGAAGTTTGACCAAGACAGTGTCTTTCTTTCCTCTCCGGTAGGCGAACTCACTCTGCGTATCGTAGAGCGTGAAGAGCCCAAGTGCATCAAATTCGCCAGTGAAGGTTCGCCCATTCCCCTCTACCTCTGGATTCAACTCATCCCCGTTGCCGATTACGAGACGAAGATGCGCGTCACAGTAGGTGCAGAAGTCAACTTCTTCCTGAAGGGTGTTGTTGCCAAACCGCTGCAGCAGGCTGCCGACGGACTTGCCAACATACTCTGCGTCATTCGATAACATCCAATCCATTTCCAACTTAAAACCAACAAAGGCAGGGAGGAATTGCCCTGCCTTTCTTTTTCCACATGAAGCATCACTCTTGGAGCAAAAAACTGAGCGGCTGGCTCCTTGCTACCCTGCTGTTCTGCTGCGGTTGTTCAGACGATGTCCAGTCTGAATACAGCCATCACCGGGCCTTTTTCCGTTTCCCGATGGTGAGTACCACACCGCAACTGCTCACCGCGCTCAACAACCCGGGCATGTTCTGCACCATCACCTTCCCCCCACAGGTGTACCGCTTTTCTGATGCAGATGGCAGAAGCACCGATGTGCAGCGTACCGCCTTGGAAGCCTATGGCAAACCCATTTTCATCGCAGGTTTTCTGGTGGGAACTCCAGCCTTAGGAAGCGGCATGCCCGTAGCCTACGACTTGGTCTGTCCTTTCTGTTATGAAAATGCCTATATCCAGCATTCCATTCGTTTTAAAGACAACCATCTGATGGAATGTGGTCGTTGCGGACGTCAATATGACCTGAACAACAACGGCATTATTTCGAAAGGCGGCAATGGGAGTCCGCTCTACAAATACCACATTAGCTATAATCCTGCACAGAATCTGGTCATGATCCAGAATTAAGTTCAGTGCCGCTTGGATTGCCCTTCCGTAACCGCATGATCCGTGCCATTACTGAAAATCTGCCCCGTATCCCTTACTCCATAACAGAGGATACGGAACAAGGCGCTTCTCTTTTCGGCGTTCTCCCAACAGGAATCCCCTTTTTACTTATTATTATTCACTTAAATCAATCACTATGGTATTCAAGAAAATCTACCTCCTCTTGATTGCTTTGCTGACTTGTACCGGACTGCATGCCCAGGGCATACTTCCGGAATTCTCTACGACAGCAGCACCGCAATGGTTTCAAATCCAATTCCGCACCGGTTCAGCTTGCCTGGCAGACCAGGGTGCCGGACAGAAACTAAAGACTGCTGCCAAGAGCAAGACTGACGGCCAGTTATGGCAGCTTATCGGTAGCAAAGACAACTTTGTGCTTAGAAGCAAGAAGGGCAACTATGCCAATTTCAGCAACGGACGTTTCGTTGCCAATGCCTCTAATGGTGCCCAGCTCAAATTGGTGAAGAGTTCGGCTTCGGGCGCTTCCGCCTGCTGGGAAATCCAGCGCGTAGGTCAGACCAACAGTATGAACCAGTTTGGCGGTGCCGGTAATGGCAAGGAACTCGGCGAATGGACTGCCGGTGATCCCAACAACCCCTTGGTTTTTCTCCCGATGTCGGTAAAACTGCCGCTCTTCTCAGAAGGCGAGACTGAACACTGGTATTTCATCCAGTTCAAGAACCAGCTCAACGCTCTGGCAGATATGGGACTGGGAGAATGTGTGCGCACAGCCGCACCCGACCCTTCCAAAGGTCAGCTCTGGAAACTGGTGGGCGACAAGGACAACTTCCAACTTGTGAACCAATTGGGACACTATGCTGTTGTCAGCGACCGCCAGGAAACCAACACTGGTGCAGGAGTCAATAATAATCCGATTCGTACGGAGTCCACTCCCCATGCTGCAGGTTTCAGTCTTTTGGAAACCAATAACAATTATGCACCGGGATGGGAAATTCAGCCTAACGACAACAAAGGCAAATGCTTCAACCAGTGGGGTGGTGCCACAGTGGGCAGAACCATCGGTATTTGGAATGCCAACGACAACAACAATCCGGTTGTTTTCATGAATCCGGACGACATGGACTACCCTGACTTCAAGGTTATCGGAATCTCTGAATTTACCCCAGAAAGCCCTCTCACCTTATGGTACGACCAGCCTGCTACAACTACCGGCGTTGGCAACCCATGGATGGAATATTCTTTGCCTATCGGTAACGGTCAGCTGGGTGCCTGCCTCTTTGGCGGCGTTGACAAAGACGAAATTCAGTTCAACGAAAAGACCCTTTGGACAGGTGGTCCACGCGATATGGGGGGCTACGGACAGTACAAGAACTTCGGTTCGGTATTCGTACAAACCCGCAACACCGACATCGGACATTCTGTAACGAATGCGGCACAAGACTATGTGCGTTTCCTCGATATCGAGAAGGGGGTAGCTGGTGTAGAATACAGCAACAAGGCAGAGAATCCCACTCACTACAGCCGCCGCTACCTCTCTTCCTTCAACGACAAAGTCATTGCCGTACAGTATAAGGCAACAGGAACTGAAAAGCTCCATCTTTGCATCTCTGTCCAACCAGGTGAAGGCATCAATGCCTCTAAAGTTGCCTATGTTGATGGCATGGCTTCTTTCGGTGGAAAACTCACGACAGTAAGCTATAATGCCCAGTTCAAGGTGGTACCTTCCGGTAAGGATGCTACTATGGAAGCTACAGAAGAAGGTATTGTGGTGAAGAATGCAGAAGAAGTGCTCCTTCTCCTCTCTGGCGCTACAGACTACGACGCTTCCCAAAAGAGTTTCGTTTCCGGAACAGCTCAGTTGAAGGACAAGGTAAAACAGTATCTCGATAAGGCTGCCGAAAAGGGATGGACAGCACTCTATGATGAACATGTGGCTGACTTTACTGCCCTTGCCGGACGCGTGAATTTCGCTCTCGAAGGTGCGGCTAGCAACGTGCCTACCAACCGCCTCATCGACAATTATAACAACAAGAGCATCAATACTAACGGAAAGGGAGCACAAGCACTCTTCCTCGAACAGCTCTACTTTGCCTATGGTCGCTACCTCATGATTTCCAGTTCTCGCGGGGTGGACGTTCCTTCTAACCTGCAAGGTATCTGGAATGACAAGAGCCAAGCTCCTTGGAACTCTGATATCCATGCCAACATCAACGTACAGATGAACTATTGGCCGGCAGAACCGACCAATCTGAGTGAACTCCACAATCCGTTCCTCAACTATATCATCAACATGGCCAATGGCGATAACTGGAAGGCTGCAGCTAAGCGCAGCGGACAGTCCAAAGGTTGGACTTGCTACACAGAAAACAATATCTTCGGCGGAATGAGCACCTGGGGTGACCAGTATTGCGAAGTCAACGCTTGGTATTGTGCCCATCTGTGGCAGCACTACCGCTATACGCTCGACAAGGATTTCTTGGCCAAGGCCTTCCCTGTGATGTGGAGCGCAGCAGAATACTGGATGGAAAGAATGATTCAGGACAAGGTCGTGAAGGACGGTACTTATGTTTGTCCAAACGAATATTCTCCAGAACAGAATGACCACCCGAGAGAAGATGGAACCGCTCACTCCCAGCAGCTGGTATTTGGTTTGCTCCAGAGTGTGAAGCAGTCCATCGATATCCTGGGCCAGTCTGCCTGTGGCCTCTCAGACGAACAGGTGGCTCAGTTGGAAAAATACTACGAGAAGATTGACCGTGGTCTCCACACAGAACTGTTCAAGGGTGAATCCTGGACAGATTGGGGTAAACAAAACGGCATCCAGAAGGGTGACGTCCTCCTCAAGGAATGGAAATACACCTGCTATGACGTGAGTGGTGACAAGGGACACCGCCACATGTCTCATCTGATGGCCCTTTATCCTTTGGATCAGATCAGTCCGAAGAGCGAATATTTTGTTCCTGCAGTCAACGCCCTCAAACTGCGCGGTGACGAAGCTACGGGTTGGTCCATGGGATGGAAAGTCAACCTCTGGGCGCGTGCGCTCGACGGCAACCATGCCCACATCATCCTGCGCAATGCCTTGAAGCACTCTACGGCTTACAATACCAACCAGTATGCTGGTGGTATCTATTACAATCTCTTCGACTCTCATGCTCCATTCCAGATCGACGGTAACTTCGGTGTTTGCTCTGGTATTGCTGAAATGTTGCTGCAAAGCCACACGGATACTCTCCAGATTCTCCCGGCTCTCCCTTCTGTTTGGGAAAAGGGTAGCGTGAAGGGACTCAAGGCCGTTGGTGACTTCGAAGTAGACGAAACCTGGGCGGCGGGCAAACCGACATTGGTTAAGATCGTATCTAACCAGGGACAACCGCTCTTCGTCAACTATAAAGGCATAGCCAACCATCTGGTGCTGATTAACGGTCAGGAAACGACAGCCGTAATGATTGACGAAAATACGATCCAAATCAAGGCACAGAAAGGAGATGTCGTAACCATCGACTTCAACAATGTAGCTACGGGCATCACTGAAGCTACTGCTGAAACGCCAACGATCAGTATCCAGACCGACGGCCGTAAGGTAAAGGTGAAGGGTGCACAACAGGTGGAAGTCTGCGATTTGGCAGGACGCCTCATCCAGCATACGACAAAGCCTGAATTTAATATTGCTGAAAATGCTGGTAAAATTGCTATCTTGAAAGTTACTGACCACAAGGGACGCATCACCAGCCATAAAGTCGTATTGAAATAATTCGTAATACTTGCTGTAGGTGAATGGGAACTTTTCCCTGCCAACAGCAACGCACAATAGGGGACTTTTAAACTCTCCCCTGTAACATTAAAGATAGCCGCCCAACAACTGGGTGGCTATCTTTTTATATCGCTATCGTCAAAAATGCTACGCTACGAGCTTCTATGCGTGAAGACATCGGTATCGACAGGGAACAAGCGGGACTATAGAAGGCAAATGCAGCCCTAAATAAAGTCCCGCGATTGCAATAAACCAAAGAAAAGTGGGGTAAAGGCGAATTGTCCAATACTACAGACCTTCCTGAATATCCGATCTGTTGCTACCCAAAAACGACCGGAGGCCGCATTATCACAATGGGGCCTCCGGTCTTCTTACAGACAGAAATCTATTTCAAACGAATAGTATAGTTATGCAAGTTCGTGGAATCTTCTGCAGTTCTTGAGCAATACACGCAGTTCAACCACAATCTGCTCGGTTTCCTGAATTACGTGGAGCAGCAAGGTTTCTGTGGTTACATTGGCATCGCAAGCCTGCAAACCGACCATCACGTCATAGCGGAAATTGCGGAAGTTTTCGCACACATCCTTCAAGTCTTCGCGCAATTTTCGGTTCTTGTCGGCATCGAAGTGGCGCAGGTTGTCTGCTGCATCCTGGATAATGGCATCCAAACGGTTGCGCAATGCCATGAAGCGCTGTGCGGATTCTGCACCAATCGGGGTAAAGTGGTTGTCTACATGTTCACGAGCGGGTTCATTGATACGCAACAAACCATAGAGAATCTGGCGGAGCGAGTTGTGTACCATGTGGAAAGAAGTGCTCAGACGTACCGCATCTGCAGGTTCTGCACGACGCAGGCAGATAATTTCGCGGCGGCGGAGATTTTTCTGTTCCCGTTTGCTCAAGTTCAGTCGCTTGGCTGCCTGGCGAAGAGGTTTGCGGTTTTCAAACATCAAGCCGTCGGTAGTTTCGCGCAGACAGGTAGCATATTCCTCCAGCATGTTCGCAGTACTGCTGTTCACATGGTGTTCTACCATCGGAATGATCTGCTTGCGGTCCTGGCATGCCAGAATTTGCTTGAAGAGTTCGTCGCCTTCCTTCACTTCTGACTGCTTGCGTTTGTAGCGCTGCTGGCTGTGATAGAGGGCATAGATACCAGCTGCGATGATGATGAAGACAACGATTTCACCGCCATAGTACATGGCCAAGGCAACAAAGAAGCAGGCAGTGAAGGCAACACCAGCGGTAATGAACCAACCACCGATTACGGTGAGGACACCCGTGATGCGGAATACGGCACTTTCGCGAGTCCAGGCACGGTCGGCCAAACTGGTACCCATTGCCACCATAAAGGTAACATAAGTTGTTGAAAGTGGCAACTTCAAACTTGTACCCAAGGCGATGAGCAGTGCGGCAACAACCAAGTTGATGGCTGCGCGTACTAAGTCGAAGGTCGCGCCTTCGCGCTCTTCTTCCTCATTAGGAAGGAAACGAGTATCAATAAACTGCAACACACTGTCGGGCGTGAAGCGCTGTACAGCACTGCCTACGGAGTTACCCCAGCGCACCAAACTGCGAGCTACACGGGAAGAACCAAACATCTCATCGCCTTCATCCTTGCTAGACAAACTGATGGAAGTCTTTACCACATTGTGGGCTTTCTTGGAAGTAGCAAGTGAAACCACCATAATGGCACCTGCTGCAAAGAGATAGATCAATGGGGTTGTTGCCGGACCATTGAGCTGGTCCATAGTAAAGCCCATCACGTCTGTTGCACCAGAATCTGTAAAGTACTGGAAAGAAGCGAGACCGGCCAAAGGTACACCGATAAAATTCACCAAGTCATTGCCGGCAAAGGCCATCGCCAAAGCAAAGGTTCCCGTAAGTACCACAATGCGGAAGACATTCAGGCCAAACGCATGAAGCAACTGCATCAGGATGGTGAAGAAAATCAGACAGCCTCCCAACACCAGACCAACATGGTCATTAATATATGCCAAAACTTCGGGAGTCATGAAGGAAAGGTGTTTCATGCCCTTGAAAAGCATAAAATAGATGATGGATGTGATGGCAATACCGCCAAAGATCCCCATTTTCCAACGAAGGTGGCTCTTATAATGGAAGGTGAAGACAATACGGGTGAGGTATTGCACCAGAGCACCAACAACAAAGGCGATAGCTACGGAAAGGAAGATAGCAATGATTACCTGCAGAGCCTTGTCTGTATTGAGATAATCACCGAAGGAGGCTGGTGTCACAGCGGTTGCCACCTTAATCATGGCAAGGGCAAACGATGCACCCAAGAGTTCGAAGACCATTGATACGGTAGTTGAGGTCGGCATGCCTAAGGAGTTGAAAATATCCAAGAGGACAATATCCGTTACCATCACCGCTAGGAAGATATACATCACTTCCTTGAAATAGAAGAGTTCCGGATTGAATATGCCATGACGGGCTATATCCATCATACCATCACTCATGACAGCTCCGCAGAATACACCGACGGCTGCTATCGTTACCACTGTACGGAAGCGCGCTGCCCGAGAACCGATGGCTGAATTTAAAAAGTTGACGGCATCATTGCTCACCCCCACCCAGAGGTCGAACGCAGCCAGGACAAAAAGGAACACGACCATTCCCAAATACATCCATTCCATAAAATTATTGCTATTGGTTATTGTTATTAAATGCAAC
>AMCI01001117.1_pt1 | contig 12971 bp, 12 predicted proteins | sample 419838 | NCBI WGS metagenome assembly AMCI01 (sample SAMN01090643, study PRJNA158313) | gut metagenome
GTAAAATTTTCTCGATTTTTTTTGGATAAATCAAAAAAATGTGTAATTTCGCCCTTTGTAAGACAATAACAAATTGTATAACCAAAACTTACTAATATGAAAAAGCATAATTTCAATGCGGGACCGTCTATCCTGCCTCGTGAAGTCATTGAGAAAACCGCTCAAGCCGTTCTGGATTTTAACGGATCTGGTCTTTCGATCATGGAAATCAGCCATCGTGCCAAGGATTTTCAGCCGGTCGTGGATGAAGCGGTAGCCTTGTTCAAGGAATTGCTGAATATCCCGGAAGGGTACTCGGTATTGTTCCTCGGCGGTGGTGCCAGCTTGGAATTCTGTATGGTGCCTTACAACTTCCTGGAAAAGAAGGCGGCTTATCTGAACACCGGTGTGTGGTCGAAGAAAGCCATCAAGGAAGCTAAGGCATTCGGTGAAGTGGTGGAAGTGGCTTCTTCTGCGGAAGCGACCTTTACATACATCCCGAAGGGATACACCATTCCGACTGATGTAGACTATTTCCATGTAACAACCAACAATACGATCTACGGAACAGAATTGCACGAAGACCTGGAATCACCGGTTCCGATGATTGCCGACATGTCTTCGGATATCTTCTCTCGTCCGATCGATGTTTCCAAATATATCTGTATTTACGGGGGCGCCCAGAAGAACCTGGCTCCGGCTGGTGTGACTTTCGTGATCGTGAAGAACGACGCGCTGGGTAAGGTGAGCCGTCACATCCCGACAATGCTGAACTACCAGACACACGTGGACGGCGGTTCGATGTTCAATACACCTCCCGTATTGCCGATTTATGCAGCTCTGCAGACCTTGCGTTGGATCAAGGCCGAAGGCGGTGTGGTGGAAATGCAGAAACGGGCCAAGGAAAGAGCGGATATGCTGTATGCGGAAATCGACCGCAACAAACTGTTCCGCGGTACAGTGACCGACAAGGCCGACCGTTCGTACATGAACATCTGCTTCGTGATGAACGACGAATACAAGGAACTGGAAGCTGAATTCCTGAAATTTGCGACCGAAAAGGGTATGGTCGGCATCAAGGGTCACCGCTCAGTGGGTGGTTTCCGCGCTTCTTGCTACAACGCCATGCCGAAGGAAAGCGTACAGGCGCTCATCGACTGCATGCAGGAATTTGAAAAGCTTCACTAATTAACCTACAAACCCTCGGGAAGTCGTCATCCGCCGGGTGGCGACTTCCTCTTTAAATCTGATAAACCATGAAAGTTTTGATTGCCACAGAGAAACCGTTTGCCAAAGTTGCGGTAGATGGTATTCGTAAAGAGATAGAAGCAGCAGGTTATGAATTGGCCTTGTTGGAAAAATATACGGAAAAGGCAGCGTTGCTCGATGCTGTGAAGGACGTGGATGCATTGATTATCCGCAGTGACAAGGTGGATGCAGCCGTACTCGATGCGGCCAAGCAACTGAAGATTGTGGTTCGCGCCGGTGCAGGTTATGATAACGTGGACTTGGAAGCAGCTACAGCCAAGGGTGTTTGCGTCATGAATACACCGGGCCAGAACTCGAATGCGGTGGCCGAACTGGCATTTGGTATGATGGTGATGGCTCAGCGTCATTTCTACAATGGTACGTCGGGCACCGAACTGAAGGGCAAGAAGTTGGGTATCCACGCCTATGGTAACGTGGGTCGCAACGTGGCTCGCATTGCCAAGGGATTTGGCATGGAAATCTATGCATACGATGCTTATTGCCCCAAGGAATCGATTGAAGCCGATGGCGTGAAGGCTGTGGATAAGGCTGACGAACTGTACGAACTGTGCGACGTGGTATCGGTACACATGCCGGCAACTCCCGAGACCAAGAAATCCATCAACTATGCCCGCGTGAGCAAGATGGTGAAGAATGCGCTGCTGGTGAACACGGCTCGCAAGGATGTCATCAATGAACCCGAACTGATTCAGGTGATGGAAGAACGTCCCGACTTGAAGTATGTCACCGATATCATGCCCGATGCCCATGCTGAATTTGCAGAAAAGTTTGCCGGTCGCTACTTCTCTACTCCGAAGAAGATGGGTGCCCAGACAGCCGAAGCGAACATCAACGCCGGTATTGCAGCGGCTAACCAGATTGTGGGCTTCTTCAAGGAAGGTTGCGAAAAGTATCGTGTGAACAAATAATTTCTCTGTCTAACATTCCTCTCAAATAACTCATACTCCTATGGCTGTTATCAAACCCTTCAAGGGGATCCGTCCTCCGAAAGAACTTGTCGAACAAGTGGCTTCACGTCCGTACGACGTGCTCAACTCGGCCGAAGCGCGTGAAGAAGCGGCTGGCAACGAGAAGTCGCTCTATCATATCATCAAACCTGAAATTGATTTTCCGGTGGGTACCGACGAACACGATGAACGCGTGTATGCGAAGGCTGCCGAAAATTTCCAGCATTTCCAGGATCAGGGGTGGCTGGTGCAGGATGCAAAGGAAAGCTATTACATCTATGCCCAGACCATGAATGGAAAGACGCAGTATGGCTTGGTGGTGGGTGCCTACGTGCCCGACTATATGAATGGGGTGATCAAGAAGCACGAACTGACGCGCCGTGACAAGGAAGAGGACCGCATGAAGCATGTCCGCGTGAACAATGCCAACATCGAACCGGTGTTCTTTGCCTATCCTGACAATGCGGTGCTGGATGCCATCGTGGCGAAATATACCAGCCGACAGCCGGAATATGATTTCGTGGCTCCGGGCGACGGCTTCGGCCATACGCTTTGGGTGATTGACGAGGAAGCGGACATCGCGGCTATAACCGAGGCGTTTGCAGCCATGCCGGCCTTGTACATTGCCGACGGGCATCACCGTTCGGCTGCAGCGGCACTCGTGGGTGCGGAAAAGGCGAAGCAGAACCCTCATCACAAGGGAGACGAGGAATACAACTACTTCATGGCGGTTTGCTTCCCGGCCAACCAGCTTACCATCATCGATTACAACCGGGTGGTGAAGGATTTGAACGGCCTGACGCCGGCTCAGTTCCTGGAAGCAGTGGGTCGTCACTTCGATATCGAACCGAAGGGGGAAGCCATCTACAAGCCACAGGCGTTGCACAATTTCTCACTCTACCTCGAGGGACAATGGTACAGCCTGACGGCTAAGCCGGGTACGTATGACGACCACGATCCGATTGGCGTATTGGACGTGACGATTTCTTCGAACCTCATTCTCGACGAAATCTTGGGTATCAAGGACCTGCGTTCGGATAAGCGTATCGACTTCGTAGGGGGTATCCGTGGATTGGGCGAACTGAAGAAGCGGGTAGACAGCGGTGAAATGAAGGTGGCCTTGGCGCTTTATCCGGTATCGATGAAACAACTGATGGACATTGCCGATACGGGTAACATCATGCCCCCGAAGACTACTTGGTTCGAACCGAAACTCCGTTCCGGATTGATTATCCATAAGTTGAGCTGAGGTACTTTGTCAATGCGTGCCCCCGATGTATGCTCCGTTTCGCGTGAGCGTGGGGGAATTGACTGAAACAGGTTCCCCGATTGCAAGTTGTTGCAGTCGGGGAATTTTTTTCATATCTTTCCCATTCTCGGAGAGAATGTGGTTTATTCTCCTTACCTTTGTAGGCAAGATTCAATAACTAACTTGAAAAATATATTTTAACCCATGAGAAAACAATGGATGCAATGGGCAGGAGTAGGTGTGTGGATGGCAATGGCCTTGACAGCTTGCTCGCCCTCGGAAACTGCAGTCGGAAATCTGAACGTGATTCCGCAACCTCAGGAGGTGATTCTGGATGCCCAGAACCAACCGTTTGTCATCAACGCGCGTACCCGGGTGGTTTACCCCGAAGGCAACGAGAAATTGCAGCGCACGGCTGAATTTCTGGCCGACTATATCCGCCAGGCTACCGGAACGACGGTGCAGACTGCTACCGAAGCGGCTGGCAGTAACGTCATCCTGCTGTCGGTCGACCCGGCCATCACGAACCCTGAAGGCTACCAGCTGGTGGTCAACGGCGATCAGGTGCAGCTGAAGGGCGGCAGTGAAGTAGGGGTGTTCTATGGCATCCAGACTATTTATAAAGCCTTGCCGATGACCAAGGGAACGGAAGTGGCCGCTGCTCTCCCGGCAGGTACGGTGAACGACTATCCGCGCTTCGGTTACCGGGGTTTCATGGTCGACGTGGGCCGTCATTACTTCCCCGTAGATTACCTGAAGCAAATCATCGACATGCTGGCCTTGCACAACATCAACTACTTCCATTGGCACCTGACCGAGGACCAGGGTTGGCGTATTGAAATCAAGAAGTATCCCAAGCTCACTGAAATCGGCTCGAAGCGTCCCCGCTCGCTCGTGAAGTGGGAACCGCGCGAATACGATTCGATTCCCCACAGCGGATTCTATACCCAGGAAGAGGCCAAGGAAATCGTGCAGTATGCAGCCGACCGCTTCATTACGGTGATTCCGGAAATCGACTTGCCCGGCCACATGATGGGTGCCCTGGCTTCATATCCCGAATTGGGCTGTACGGGTGGTCCGTATGAAATGCCGTGCGAATGGGGTGTCTTCCCCGATGTGCTGTGCGGCGGCAACGACCAGACCCTGCAGTTTGCCAAGGATGTGCTGAACGAAATCATGGACATCTTCCCCTCGCCGTATATCCATATCGGTGGCGACGAATGTCCGAAGGTATGTTGGGAGAAATGTCCCAAGTGCCAGGCAAAGATCCGTCAGCTGGGCTTGAAGAGCACGCGTGAACACTCGAAGGAAAACCAGTTGCAGACCTACTTCATGGGCGAAATCGGCAAGCTCATCAGCGAACGCGGTCGTCAGATGATGGGTTGGGACGAAATGCTCGAAGGCGGTCTGGCTCCGGGCGCTACCGTGATGTCGTGGACCAGCGTGAAGGGCGGTATCCGTACGGCTCAGCTGCATCACAACGCCATCATGACGCCCATCCAGTTCCTGTACTTCAGTAACCCGCACTACAACAAGATCAAGGGTACCCTCAGCGTGGAACGGGTGTACAACTTCGAACCGATGCCGAAGGAACTGACACCGGAAGAACAGCAGTACATCATCGGTGCGCAAGGCTGTATCTGGACCGAATGGACCCGCGACAGCCTGAAGATGGAATGGCAGATTCTGCCGCGTATGGCTGCTTTGTCGGAAATCCAGTGGACGAAGCCCGAAAACAAGAACTTCGACGGCTTTCTGCAGCGTTTGCCTTCGTTGTTGAAGGTGTACCGCGACAAGGGTTACGACTATCGTTCGGATATCCACGGAGCGACCATCCAGGTGCTGCGTGATGAAGAGAAGGCCAAGGTGGTGCTGCATACCTTGGAAGGGGCCGAAATGCGGTATACGCTGGACGGCAGCGAACCCACGGCGCAGTCTACCCTCTACACCGACACCATCCGTTTGGACAAGGACGCGGTGATCCAGGCGGTGGCCATCCGTCCGGAAGGTCTCAGTGAAGTGAGCCGCGAGGAAATCAAACTGAGCGACGGAAAGCAGAAGAAGTAAAGGAATTCCCTTCTTTAACGGAAAAACCCCGCTACCGATGGAAAGTGAATGACACTTCCGTTCGGTAGCGGGGTTTTCTGTATCGTAACTGTCGGCGTTCTCCGATACGTCAGTTTCCTTTGGGGTTAGACCGGTGGCCGGTTTCTCTACACCGGTGCGGAATGGGGTTCTCCGCCTTATTTCGCCAGGATGAACTTTTCCACCACAGCGGCTACGCCGTCCTCTTCGTTCGACAGGGTGATGTAGTTGGCCGATTCCTTCACTACGTCCTGTGCGTTGGCCATGGCTACGCCCAGACCGGCATATTCAATCATCGAGCGGTCGTTGAAACCATCGCCAATGGCAATCATCTCTTCCGGTTTCATGTCGATTTCCTTCAGCAGAACCGCCAGCGACTGAGCCTTGTCGATGCCTTTCGGCACCAGCTCCAGGAAGTAAGGCTCCGAGCGGAACACGCCCATGCGGTCTTTCAGGTGCTCGTACATTTCCTTTTCGAGGGCAGCCAGACGGGTAGGCTCGCCCACGATGAGACACTTGGCCACAGGGAACTGGATGGCATCCAGGAAGTGGTCCACCTTTTTCGGGGTCATCACGTTCAAGAGGGCCTCCTTCAGCACATATTCATCTTCGGGATATTCTGTCAGCACATATTTCCCGTCGTAAGTCACGATGGCAAAGCCGTTGTCCTTGGCGCATTGGTACAGGTAGGGCAACACTTCCGGATCGAGCACATTTTCGTACATCAGTTGGCCGGTCTTCCAGTCGATGATTTCCCCGCCGTTGTACGACAGGATATAGCCTTCGTACTTCTGCAGTTCGAGCAGGTCGGCCAGCGGAGCTACGCCATAGGTGGGTCGTCCCGAGGCCAGGACAATTTTCACACCCTGTTCCTGGGCTTCGATCAGGGTGCGGCGCGTATGTTCGGTCACTTCTTTCTTCTGGTTGGTCAAGGTGCCATCCAAGTCTAATACGAGTAGTTTATAGTTCATGGGTATATACGGATTACGAATGTGTATTTTTCAATTTTCCCGGCAAAGATAGGGAATTTATTCGGGGGTTTTTGCTACTTTTGTTTGAAATAAATCGGAATCGTTGGAAATAAATCGAATACAATTGGATTAAATCGAATTTGTTTTGAAATATAAAGCAACTGAAATATACAGCAATTGCTTGGAATAAACCGGAATCATTGGAAATGATCAGAAATCATTGGAAATAATTAGGAATCATTTGAAATAAATAGAAATCATGACTGAAATCTTATTAATAGCTGTCATTATCTTAGGGGTAGTGAACCTGGGCTTGCTGCTGAGCCGTAACGCTCGGGTGCAGACCGACCGACTCGAGGCTTTGCTTCGACAAGAAATGAAGGGCAACCGCGAGGAACTGGCCCGAGCCATCCGTGAACTCCGTGCCGAACTGAACCAGACGCTGAACCTTTCGGCGCAGAACCTGCAGGATACCCTGCACCGCAACCTGATGACCACGAACGAGATGCAGCGCGAGAAGTTCGAGACGATGGCCCGCCAGCAGGATGCCCTGGTGAACAGCACCGAAAAGCGTTTGGACGACATGCGTCTGATGGTGGAGGAGAAACTGCAGCGCACGTTGAACGAACGCATCGGACAGTCGTTCGAACTTGTCCGCACTCAGCTGGAGAACGTGCAGAAGGGATTGGGCGAGATGAAGACACTGGCCCAGGATGTGGGCGGACTGAAGAAGGTGCTGAGCAACGTGAAGACACGCGGAACCTTCGGCGAAGTACAGTTGGGCGCCCTGCTCGACCAGATGTTGAGTCCGGAGCAGTACGAGGCCAACGTGAAGACGAAGAAGAACGCCACCGAGTTCGTGGAGTTTGCCATCAAGTTGCCCGGACGCTCCGACAGTGCCGAGACGGTGTACCTGCCCATCGACGCCAAATTCCCGAAGGACGTCTACGAGCAGTACGAAATGGCCTGCGATGCCGCCGATGCACCGGCTATCGACGCCGCCTCGCGCCAGTTAGAAACCACCATCAAACGCATGGCGCGCGACATTCACGACAAGTACCTCGATCCGCCCTATACGACCGACTTCGGCATCCTGTTCCTGCCCTTCGAGAACATCTACGCCGAAGTGATCCGCCGTACCGCCTTGGTCGAGACGCTGCAGAAGGAATACAAGGTGGTGGTAACGGGACCGACCACGTTGGGCGCCATCCTCAACAGTCTGCAGATGGGCTTCCGTACCTTGGCTATCCAGAAGCGCACCAGCGAGGTGTGGTCAGTCTTGGGAGCAGTCAAGACCGAGTTCGGCAAGTTCGGTGGCATGCTCGAAAAGGTGCAGAAGAACCTGCAGAGCGCCGGCGATCAGCTGGAGGAGGTGATGGGCCGTCGCACCCGGGCCATCGAGCGCAAGCTGCGCCAGGTGGAAGCTCTTCCGGCCGACGACAGTCAGCGCCTGCTGAACTTCACCGATGCGGTGTTCGAAGAGGAGGATTAGGAAGGGGCGGTAGCCAGTGGCTGGCCGTGTGTGAATTCGTTTAAAGTATGTGAAATTCTGGAACAATCCTTCCGGATAGCAACTACCTTGGTGAAACATTTCAAATGCCTATGCTTATGAAAAGAAACTTTATGTTGCAAACCGTTGTGTTTCTGATTGTATATGTGGGAATCTCCATCTTGCTCGAGGGCTTTTCCGTTGCGCAGATTGTGAAAGGATTGCTCGCCACTGTCATTTATGGGCTGTTGATGTATGGCATCAGCCGGAAGAAAGATCAGTAAGACCTACGTTTCTTGGAAATCATCTAGCTTTTATCTACGTTTTTTTGAGAATTAACTAGCTTCTGCATCGGCTATACGGCTTCTTGCTATGAATAACACATTTTCTAATTTAGGGAAAATTCTGATTTTATTCTCCCTGATTCTATGGGCAACTCCTTCACATGCCCAGCGTTTGTTCTCGCCTTCTGGCGATCACTATGAAAAGTCAAAACGGGTGGTCTTCGACCAGGCCCAATTGGGAGCGATGTATCAGCTCAAGTTTCGTAAAGATTCTACCAAGGTGAATGATTACACCGAAGCGCAAACGGTGCTGATGATTTCAGACAATTATTTGCTGTTTGGTGATTACAACCGGTTGGCCTTCGACTCCATCAACGACTACCTGGCCGCGAATTCCTCGTGTCGCTGCGGTTTAAATACTGAAAACTGGATAAAAGCACACCTCCTTCAGGATTTTGTATACTGAAGGAGGTGTGCGTAATTATAAACCAATGTTAGGCGGAATATCAGTATCTTAGTCCGAATGAGCCATAGGCATTACCCTAATTATCTATGTCTTTTGTGCTGAGAATTTTATTTTTAAATGTTTCCATGTCGGTTTTCGGCGGTTCAATAAGCAATTCTTCCGTTTCGATGCAGAAAGGATTGCGCAGAAAGGTAGTGTGATGTAGTTTTGCCGCATCATAAAACCTAAGAAGACTAAAAGTATGAATGTGAAAACAACAACGCTAATTCTGGTTACCCTTTTGAACATTTTGTTTTTGGGCGGATGTTCAGAGAAACAGGAACCAACCTTTTTGGACAACAGTGTATGGATTCGCCAGTTTAAACAGGAGGAAGCTATAACGGATGCAGCCGGTGCCACCTTGTGCTTTGGTAAGAAACAGGTGGAATACTACGCGATTGATTCCGATTTTAAAATCTTGAGGTTGATAGATGTATTCGATTATCATTTGCAGGATGATGGTGTGGTTATCGGCAATCAGGCATATAAGCTTGCTGAGCATACGCTGATGTTCGACCATAGGATGTTTTACCGTACGGACAAGCATATTGAGGATATGGTATTGGATGAAATCACAAAACCGCAAAAGAAACTTCAATGGGATGTTCTTATCGATGACAGCAATTCGAAGAACGACCTATTCATAGGTAATCTTTAATTACGACAGATGTCAGTCAGGAAGCCTCAATTAGAAGATCTTTTGAAGATTTGGACTCATTTTTTAGGAATCCTTTTGAGAATGGGGATACGTATGGATATCCCATCTATTGTTTGGGTAATTATATCCGAGATAATCGCGTTTTTGAAAAATTGTGATGGAAATGAAAACAATGCTATTCAGATTTATCAGCCTTCTGTGCTTCGTCTGCAGCTTTGTGTCTTGTGAGCGTGAAGATGAATGCCAGCTTATCCGAACGCATGGACCTTCATTGAAAACGGGAAGCTATGCTTGACTACTGATCCAACCACTTTTTGAACAGTCCCACTCGTTCCTTGCTCACATAAATCTCATCATCCTCGCAGTGAAGAAGCCGTACTTTCAACTTGGAGTTGAAGAAGGGGGTGATGCGCTGCAGGGCTCTGATGTGGATCAGGTATTATCTTTTCGAGGCGGAGGGCACTGAGTCGTTCGTCTTCTATAATCAAAATCTTTTTCATTTATCTGCATCTTGAGCAGTTGCATCTCCAGCCGGCGGTTTTCCTCGTATTTCCGTTCAGACTCCTGGTAATAATATTCCACGGCCACAATCAAGGCCTGTATAGTGGAAATCAGGCCCATGAGGTAGGCATTTCCCCAGGCTTCACGGTCGGAGATGTCCACGAAGAGCGCGTCGATGAGATTTTCGATGAGGAAAGCCAATGTGGTGTTGGCCAGCAGGAAAATCACGCAGAACACCACGATCCTCTTCTGTCTGAATCGTTGCAGGAAATGGTTTTTCAAAATGAGGGTCCCGAAACAGAGGTTGTAGAGGGAGAAGATCAGACAGTAGCAGAAGTCGACCCACAGAATGGTACCTCCTTCTTCCCACAGAAGACGGAACTCTTTATGATCGGCCATAATCCAGACCACATCGTACAAGAGATACATCAGGATGGCAGTCCACCACTAGGTTTTCAAGTATTCTTTTGTTCTCATTTCGATGCAAAGGTGACCGAAAAACAGTATTGTCTACTGTCTGGTTTTACAGCAGATCTATTTCTTCTTTGGATAAGCCGGAGGCCCCCATGATGAGTTCTATGGGTGAACCCGATGATTTTAAAAAGCGCGCCACTTCGATGGCTTTTTTTTGTTCACCTTCTGCTCTTCCTTCTGCTCTTCCTTCTGCTCTTCCTTCTGCTCTTCCTTCTTCCCGACCTTCCGCAAGACCTTCCGCTCTTCCTTCGGCCCGTTCGGTATGGATGTTGTCGCGAAGAATCACAATGTTGTCCAGATGGCGGTAGTAGGCGGCGAGTTCTTCCTTTGTCATACTAGCCAACTTCAGCTTTTCCCGGGCTTCTTCCAAGCCGGGTGCAGTGGCATTCGATGGAATCTCTCCGGTATTGAGGTAGTAGATCCATTCTTCCAGGGGACTCTTTGCCACTCGGTTGAAGTCGTTCACCTTCAGGATATAGTATTCCGGATACAGTTGGCTGACTGCATCCACCTTGAAGGTCTGTTTTTGGAACGGGCTCAGTTCAAGGAGATCATTCGTATGGATTCCTCGGAACTCCGTTTTCCCGTGATAGACAAAATCTTTTCCATGACCTAAGGTGAAATAAACAATGTTGACACTATAGACCTTCCGGACCTTGTCATAACTCTGGCCCCGTTCGATGTATTCCGTCACCAATTTGGAAGTACCGAACAGCATGCGCTGGAAATAAGCATATTCGCTGTTGTTCTGTACCTCTATCAAAATTAGTTCCTTTTTGGAATTTTCGGCCAGCATGTCCACCCGGTTGTATTTATCGAACTCATCCTCCTGGTTGCTTTCACTCTCCAGAAGCTTGTGAATCGTGATTTTCTCACCCAATAGGGTAGTGAGCAAGCCTTCCAGCACGCTAAAGTTGGCTTTGTTGCGGAGCAGGCGTTTCATCGCCCAGTCAAAACGGATGGTCTGATTTTCCTTAATGTTATTCATAACAATCTGACATGTTGTTTACTACAAAGGTAAGAAGAAATCTCATAACAGCCAAAACATTGCTTCAGGGAATGAAATCTTCTGGCGGTAAAAACGAGGACAAGTGATAGGGAACAGGAAAAATCCACCGGAAGGAAGGTGAAAATAGACCCGAGTTCGTCCAGAAGAAAGGTGAAAACAGGCTCGAGTTCCTCACAACACAAAGCTGACCGGAAAACCGGCGACGGGTGTTTCGGCCAGGCGGAGGTTTCGCCCTTGCTTCACCATGAGGCGCTTCGAGAGCGACAGTCCAATGCCCGAACCGCTTCGCTTGGTGGTGAAGAAAGGGATGAAGATTTCACGGGCCACTTCGGCCGGTATCAGGGCGCCGTTGTTGCTGATCCACAACTCTTCGTCTCGCCACCGTACATCCAGACGGGTGGCTCGGGCTTCCTGGGCATTCTTGATTAGATTGATCAGCACTTGGTGGAAGAGGTTTTCGTCCAGCGAGAGGGTCAGTCCGCTAGGTAGGTCGATGTTCCATTCCAGGGTAGGAAAGAGCGCCTGGACTTTCTGCAGACTGGTTTCCAGTCGGAGTGGATGCAGGGAGGGTTCCTGCAGTTGGGCAAACTTGCGATAGCTGTCCACAAAGACCGACAGCCCCCGACTGGTGGTATAGATGGCCCGGATGCCTTCTTCGTAGGGGGTGCCCTGAATTTTCGGGCTGTTCAGGTAAGCTTGGCTGATGCTGGTGATGGGCGCTGTGGCGTTCATGATTTCGTGGGTGAGCACACGGGTCAGTTTCTGCCACGATTCCACTTCGTTCTGGGCCACCAGCCGGTTGATTTCATGACCCATCTCGTTCAAGGCCTCCTGCAAGGCCCGTTCGCCGGAGAACAATCCTTTCACGGGCAACCGGAACGTAAAATCATGGTTGCGGATGGCTTCCCGCATCAGGTGAGCGCGGGTCTTCAGCAGTTGCTGATGACGGTAGAAACGGTAGGCTCCGACGGCCACTCCCAAAAGTAGGACAAGGGTGAGTAGTATCATGTGTGTGGCTATTTCTTTCTGATTTTGGCATACAGGGTTTGCCGGGTAATGCCCAACAGCTCGGCTGCCTTGCTGATGTTGCCGTGGCATTTTTCGACGGCTTTGTGTACATGGTCGCTCTCTACTTGCTGTAGGGGAGCGATTTCGCGGCTATGGTCCACGGCATCCTTCAGCGTGCGAATCAGGGCATCGTTGTCCCAGGGTTTGGTGACGAAATCCACGGCACCCGTCTTCAGTCCGCGTACGGCCAACTGCACATCGGCATAGGCCGTCATCAGGACAATGGGGATGTCAGGATGCTTTTTGTGGAGCGTCCGTAGCCACAGCAGGCCGTCCTGCCCCGAGTTGACGCCCAATGTGAAATTCATGTCCAGCAGAATCACCTCCACCGGCTCCTGGTTCAATACGGTAAGGAGGTTGTCCGGAGAAGGGAGGGTCAATATGTGCTCGAAGACTCCTTCGAGACAGATTTTCAAGGCTGTAAGGATGGCGGGATTGTCATCGACAGCCAGTAAGGTTCCATAGTTCATCATTTTCCGTTTT
>AMCI01001128.1_pt1 | contig 12953 bp, 8 predicted proteins | sample 419838 | NCBI WGS metagenome assembly AMCI01 (sample SAMN01090643, study PRJNA158313) | gut metagenome
GACTTTTTTTAGCAAATAGATGAGGTCCTGCCTCTATAGAAGCCAAGGAATAGGACTCAGCCGATAACAATGCCAAGCCACCTATAGACAGCAACAATGGCAAGATTACTTCACTTCACTACCCGGTTTTACCTCACGATCGGAAGTCAGCACGCTCAGGCTGCCATCATAGTTTTCAGCAGAGAGGATCATACCTTCACTCACCAAACCATTCTTGAAAGTGCGAGGCGGCAAGTTGGCAATGAAGCAGATGTTCTTGCCCACCAGCTGTTCCGGTTCATAGTGCTGAGCGATACCGCTCACGATAGTACGATTCTCCAAGCCGTCGGCAATTTCAAACTTCAGGAGTTTCTTCATCTTAGGTACCCGTTCGCAACTGAGCACCTTACCCACTCGGATATCCAGTTTCTCGAAATCGCTGAATGCGATCTCTTCACGAATCGGATTCGCCTTATAGTTCGCCTCCTCGTTGGCCTTCTTGATGTCCATGAGTTTCTGGACCTGAGCCTGGATCGCTTCGTCCTCAATCTTTTCGAAGAGCAATTCTGGTTTTTCCAACTGATGGCCAGCAGCCAGCAAGTCTGTATTACCCAAGTTTTCCCAATCGAAAGCCTCTACATTCAGCATCTTACGCAACTTGGCAGAAGAGAACGGCAAGAAGGGTTCGAAAACAATGGCGAGATTTGCTACAAGCTGGAGAGAGAGGTGGATAATAGTCTTCACCCGTTCCGGATCAGTCTTGATGACCTTCCAAGGTTCGCTGTCGGCAAGATACTTGTTACCGATACGAGCCAGATTCATCGCCTCCTTCTGTGCATCGCGGAAGCGGAACGCCTCAAGATAGTGTTCCACATCAGCCTTTACGTTCTTGAATTCCTCGATGGTCTGACGATCAAAGTCAGTAAGTTCGCCCAAAGCAGGAACAACCCCATCATAGTATTTTTGGGTGAGCTGGAGCGCACGGTTCACAAAGTTACCATATACCGCCACCAATTCATTGTTGTTTCGTGCCTGGAAGTCAGCCCAAGTAAAGTTATTATCTTTGGTTTCCGGCGCATTGGCAGTCAGCACGTAACGGAGCACATCCTGCTTTCCAGGGAAGTCTTCGAGGTATTCGTGGAGCCATACTGCCCAATTACGGCTAGTAGAAATCTTGTCATCTTCGAGGTTAAGGAACTCGTTGGAAGGCACATTGTCCGGAAGGATGTAGCTGCCCTCAGCCTTGAGCATAGAAGGGAAGACGATACAATGGAAGACGATATTGTCCTTACCGATAAAGTGGATGAGACGAGTGTCCTCCTGCTTCCACCACTTTTCCCAAGTGTCTGGAAGAAGTTCCTTGGTGTTGGAGATATAGCCAATTGGCGCATCGAACCAAACGTAGAGCACCTTACCCTCAGCACCTTCCACTGGTACAGGGATACCCCAATCCAAGTCGCGTGTCACCGCACGTGGACGAAGGCCCAGGTCGAGCCAGCTCTTGCACTGTCCATAGACATTAGGACGCCATTCCTTATGTTCTTCAAGAATCCATTTCTCAAGCCATTCCTGGTAGTCGTTAAGCGGGAGGTACCAATGGCTGGTCTTGCGCTTCACGAGCGGATGTCCCGTAGCTGCATTGTACGGATTGATCAATTCTTCTGGAGAGAGAGTAGAACCACATTTTTCACACTGGTCGCCATAGGCTTCGGGAGCGTGGCAACGAGGGCATTCACCCTTGATATTGCGGTCGGTCAGGAATTCCTGAGCCTCCTCGTCATAGAACTGTTCCGATTCCATTTCCACGAACTTGTTTTCGTCGTAGAGCTTGCGGAAGAAGTCGGACGCATGCTTCTTGTGGACATCAGAAGTGGTACGTGAATAGATGTCATAGCTGATACCGAACTGCTCAAAGGAATCCTTGATGAGGTGGTGGTAGCGATCCACAACTTCCTGCACGGTAATGCCTTCTTTGCGTGCACGGATGGTAACAGGTACGCCGTGTTCATCAGAACCGCCGATGAAGAGCACTTCCTGCTTCTTCAAACGCAGGTAGCGCACATAAATATCGGCAGGCACATATACGCCGGCCAGGTGGCCGATGTGAATACCGCCGTTAGCATAAGGCAGGGCGGTCGTAACCAGGGTGCGGTTAAATTTCTTTTCCATGCTTATCTTGTTTTTGTTGTTGACAGGGGAATGCCACCCAACCTTCTCCCCCTCTTCTCAGGCAAGAAGGCCACAGGCAGCTCTGTCGCTTGTGCTGCATCCTCGGGTCGGGCACACAAAACGCTGCGCAAAGTTACGTTTTTTTTTCAAGGGGGTGTATGCTTGCCTCCCTCATTTTTAGGAAAAATCGCTCGCTCTTAATGGAAATGTCCTACTATATATGTAAAATAGAGTTTTTAAATCTTGTGTTTTCAAAAAAACCGTATATTTGCACGTTCAAAAATGTGAGAAACAAATATCAATAATCAAAAAATCATAGTATTACAAAATGCAAAACAAAGGATTTGTAAAGGTCATTGCAGTGCTTTTGACTTTGATTTGCCTTTTCTACCTCTCTTTCTCCTTCGTTACCCGCAAGTATGAAGGCAAGGCAGATGAGTATGCAAACGGCAAGCTCGTTGGTCAGAAGTTTGACAACGACAATGAACGCGAAAAAGCATTCACCAACTTCCGTGAGGCTTATCTCGATTCAATGCGCAACGAACAAGTTTACATGTTCAAGACATTGAAAGAGTGCGAACAGTTGCAGATTGGTTTGGGCCTCGACTTGAAGGGTGGTATGAATGTCATCCTCGAGGTATCCGTAGCCGATGTAGTAAAAAACAGTGCAGGTACAGACGCGACCGTACAGAAGCAGGTAAAGGCTGCTGCCGATGCAGCAGAAAAAGCTGTCAAGTCTTCTGGTGACGACTTCCTCAACGCTTTTGTTGCAGCTTATGCTGAACAGAACGGTAAGGACAAACTGGCAGGTGCCTTCGGTAATCTGGAAAACATCAATTCCAAGTCTACCGATGCCGACGTCAAGCATGCACTCTTGGCTAAAATCGAATCTGCCGTTGCCAATGCCAATGAGGTCATCCGTACGCGTATCGACCGCTTCGGTGTGGCTCAGCCTAACATCCAAATCCTGAAGGGACGTGGACAAATGGGTCAGATCATGGTAGAAATGCCTGGTATCAAGGAACCTGAACGTGTCCGCAAACTCTTGACCGGTAGCGCCAACCTCCAGTTCTGGGAAACTAGCAACATCAGCGTGGTGCCCAACGAAGTGGCTCAGCAGATCGCAGCCCACATGCAGACTCCTTCCAACAGCAGCTGCATCTTCGCTTACACCCGTTCTAAGGCCGATACAGCAGCCATTAACCAGATCATCCGCGAACAGCAGGAAGTTCTGCCAAAAGACTTGAAGTTCGCTTGGGGCGTACAGGAAGAATCCTTCACAACCAAGAACAACAAGGGCGAAGTAGTTACTGTGAAGTTGGGTTATGCCCTCTACCTCCTCAAGGCTAAGCAGGGCGGTCCTTCTATGGAAGGCGACGTGATCAAGACTGCCAAGGCTGACTTCAACGAACGTCACCAGCCTGTAGTTTCTATGACCATGACTACCCGCGCAGCCAGCGACTGGGCAAGACTGACAGAACAGAATGTCGGCAAGCCTGTAGCCATTGTGCTCGACGGCTTCGTATATAGCGCTCCTAATGTCAACGAAAAGATTTCTGGCGGTGTATCTCAGATTTCCGGCAGCTTTACTATCGACGATACACGCGACTTGGCTAACGTCTTGAACAGTGGCCGTATGGATGCGCCTACTAAGATCGTTCAGGAAGAAACCGTTGGTCCATCTTTGGGTGAGGCTTCTATCCAGGCAGGTTTGACTGCTTGTCTCTTCGCCTTCGTCCTTTTGATGGTCTTCATGTGCCTCTTCTACGGCTTCATCCCTGGTATGGTAGCCAACAGCGCATTGCTCATCAACTTCTTCTTCACCTTTGGTGTGCTGACTTCCTTCCAGGCTGCACTGACCATGAGCGGTATAGCCGGTATGGTGCTCTCTTTGGGTATGGCAGTCGATGCCAACGTATTGGTGTACGAACGTATCAAGGAAGAATTGCGTGCAGGCAAGAACATCAAGACTGCTTTGGCTGATGGTTATGGCAATGCATTCTCTGCCATCTTTGACTCAAACTTGACTTCTGTCATCACAGCAATCATCCTCTATAACTTCGGTACAGGTCCTATCCGTGGTTTCGCCCTCACATTGGGTATCGGTATCTGTGCATCCTTCTTTACCGCAGTATGGATGACACGTATCGCTTACGAACACTTCCATAATAAGGACAAGTGGTTAGGTCTGACTTTCACCACAGGTATCTCACGCAATCTTTTGACTGACACGAAGGTGCTTTTCATGGAAAAGGCAAAGACTTCCATGATGGTATTTGGTCTGTTGGCTGTAATCAGTATGGGCTTCCTTGCTGTTCGTGGTTTGTCTAAGGGTATTGATTTCACTGGTGGTCGCAACTATGTCATCGAGTTTGAAAACAAGAATACAACTCCTGAAGAAGTGAAGACAGCAGTACTTGCTGCAGTAAAGGCTGACAGCAAGGATCCTGACGCACTTGTCAGTGCCATTTCTGTTGTAACTGCAGAAAGCCGCTGCGTTCGTCTGACAACCAACTATCGAATCAACGATGATACACCTAATATTGACGACGAAGTGGATCAGTTTGTCTATAAAGCACTTTATGACAACAAATTGATTACTTCTGAATATGAAGTATTCAAAGATCGTCAGAACAAGGCAGGTGGTTCTATCGTATCTGCTCAGAAGGTAGGTTCTTCTGTTGCTGCAGACATGACTAAGGGCGCCATCATCAGTGTCGTTCTCTCTTTGATCGCCATTTTCTTCTACATCTTGGTACGTTTCCGCAACGTAGCCTTCTCTGTAGGTAGTATCACCGCCTTGGTAGTAGATACCCTCCTTATTATTGGTATGTACTCTATCTGCTGGGGTTGGGCGCCTTTCTCACTCGAAGTAGACCAGACCTTCATCGGTGCGATTTTGACCGCTATCGGTTACTCTATCAACGATAAGGTGGTGGTATTCGACCGTATTCGTGAGAACTTGGGTCTCTATCCTAACCGTAATACCAAGTTGCTCTTCAACCAGTCTATCAATAGCACATTGACCCGTACTTTGATGACTTCCGGTACTACATTGCTCGTGCTGCTCTGTATCTTCTTCTTGGGTGGCGACAGCATCCGTTCATTCGCCTTCGCAATGATTCTGGGTGTAATCTTTGGTACTTTGTCTTCTATCTTCCTTGCTGCGCCTATCGCTTACAAGGTATTGAGCAAGAAGAGTGTGATTGGTGCTGAACAGGCCTAATTGCAATATTTAAATCATTCAAGGGTGCGCATGCTGAGGTATGCGCACCTTTTTCGTAACGAAAAAACTGTTTTCAATGGGTTTATTCATTAAAAAATCTTTGGACCTCCTCCAAGCGGAGGCAGCGGCAAGTGGGCAACACACCCTTAAACGAGTTTTGGGCCCCTGGGCGCTGATTGCCCTTGGCGTGGGCGTAATTGTAGGTGCCGGACTTTTTTCCATTACAGGAGCGGTTGCAGCCGAGTACACCGGACCCGCTATTACCCTTTCCTTTGCCATCGCTGCTATCGGTTGTGCTTTTGCCGGTCTGTGCTATGCTGAATTTGCATCTATGATTCCAGTGTCGGGCAGTGCCTACACCTACTCCTACGCCACCATGGGCGAATTGATCGCCTGGATCATCGGATGGGACCTTGTCTTAGAATATACCGTAGCTGCCGTAACCGTCAGCATTTCCTGGAGCCAGTATTTTGTCAAGTTCCTGGCAGATATGGGCATTTTCCTTCCCCCCGAACTCACCGCCTGTACCTGGGACGGCGGCATTGTCAACCTGCCCGCCGCCCTCATCGTAATCGTCATGAGTCTTTTCCTTATCCGAGGAACACGCGAGAGTTCATGGTTCAATAACCTCATCGTCTTTCTCAAGGTTTCCGTCATCCTCGTCTTCATCGCCTTGGGCTGGCAGTATGTGCGGATGGACAACCTCACTCCCTATCTGCCCGAGAACACCGGTGTGATGGGCGAGTTTGGTTGGTCGGGCGTTTTGCGCGGTGCAGCAGTCGTATTCTTCGCCTTCTTGGGTTTCGATGCCGTCAGTACAGCAGCCCAGGAAACGCGCAACCCCAAACGCAACATGCCCTTGGGAATCCTGATGTCGCTCCTCATCTGTACCATACTCTATATTGCCTTCGGCCATGTCATGACCGGCGTGGCGCATTACAGCGAGTTTACCGGACAACAAGGAATGGCACCTGTTGCGATTGCCATTGACCATATGGGACAGCCTGATGCCAATGGAAACTTTGTCTCCGCCTATCCCTGGCTGAACAAGGCCATCACCCTCGCCATCCTTTTCGGTTATTGTTCCGTCATCCTCGTACAGTTGATGGCACAGAGCCGCATCTTCATGTCAATGAGTCACGACGGCCTTCTCCCTCCCGTCTTCTCTCAGATCAGTTCCCGTTTCCGTACACCGGTCAACAACACCCTCATCTTCATGGCAGTCATTGCCTTTTTATCTGCCACCATCCCAGCCCGACTGGCTGGAGAGATGACCAGTATCGGAACGCTCTTCGCCTTCACCCTCGTTTGTGCCGGTGTGCTTATTGTACGTAAAACCATGCCACACGTACCCCGCACCTTCCGCACACCTTGGGTACCCTTCATCCCTGTGGCAGGCATCCTGGTCTGCGTCGGCCTAATGTTATTCCTACCTGCCGACACCTGGATCCGTCTGGTAGTTTGGATGCTGTTAGGTCTGGATGTTTATTATGTCTATGGTATGCGCCATAGTAAACTGGAAAGAGGATTGGAACGGCGCCGCGGCATAACCCTCCTCAATGTCCTTACCATCGGTTTGGCAGCCCTCTGCATCGTCACCGGTTTCTGGCACCAGCAAACCGTTGGCTGGGCGGAAGACAAACTCATGTTCGGCTTTGCCGTACTCTTCGGTCTTTCCCACATTGCCTTGTATGTCTACCGACTCTGGACTACAACACGCCCAGCGCATAGCCATAAATCATAGCCTTGTAGGAATCACAACCCACTCCCGGTGGATTCTGTATTATACAGTCCACCGGGATTTTTATATCCATCCCCACCTTGCAGAAAAAGAACAGAAAGCTGTTGACGACAAAAGAAAATTATAATGATTGGCTTGGGGTCTGCATTTCTTTTTGTACCTTTGTGCCATCAGCGCGATAAACTGGCTACATGATGGTGAACCTCTCCAACCTGTAATCGGATGCGATTTCGTCAGACTACTCCCGCATTCTGACCACTGTTTGCTGGTGAGATAATTGCCTCATGCGCGTTATTTTGTGAAAAAACAGTGACACCAACACAATCGAAATTCTATTTTAACAATCATATTATTCAAAACCATGGAAAACAACAAACCAGAAAACGGACAATTGCAGATTGAACTCTCTCCAGAAGTAGCTGAAGGCATCTATGCTAACCTGGCCATCATCTCTCACTCTAAGACAGAAATCGTATTCGACTTCGTACGTATCATGCCAGGTGTCCCCAAGGCCAATGTCAAGAGCCGCATCATCCTCGCTCCTGAACATGCTAAGCGTTTGCTCTTCGCACTCCAGGACAACATCCTCAAATACGAAAAGAACTTTGGTCCTATTGAACTCGAAGAAATGAAAGCTGCTGCCGGCGATGACCGCACAGCCAATCCATTCGGTGTTCCAGAAGGTAAGGCTTAAGTCACTTTCGACTTCTTCCAAAACGTCTGCATGACTGCAGACGTTTTTTTTATGCTTGCTGGGGACTTGATGACTGTCTCGACTTCCCCTCTCACCTCCCCTTTTTCTTGCGTTTACTCTGTTTTCCCGGATTTTTCATGTTTTTTTCGGTTTTTCCAGCTGAAAACATTTAATTTTCATTAATAAGTAAAATTTTAATAGTACCTTGCATTACATAGTATTGTAATTATACCTACATTTGCACTATCCGAAGGTGTAACGGCCGTTACCGGAGGATAAAACCCTAATTATTGACGATTATGAATGTAGACAATGCCAAATCACAGATGCGGAAGGGGATGTTGGAATATTGTGTATTGTTACTGCTGCACAAGGCACCATCCTATGCCACCGACATCATCAGCCAGCTCAAGGAGGCGGAACTGATTGTGGTGGAAGGAACCCTATATCCGCTACTAACCCGACTGAAGAAAGAAGGACTCCTAAGCTATGAATGGCAAGAGAGTACCCAGGGACCACCCCGAAAATACTACGCATTAACCACAGAGGGAGAAACCTTTCTCACCGAACTTGACAATGCATGGGGCGAACTCGTTAGGACCGTCACTTATCTAAAAAATGACCATCCGCAGTTACCAACATTGCTTTCATCCACCATCAAATCCTCGGAATCATGAAAAAAAATATTACCATCAACCTTTTCGGACAGCTTTATCATATTGATGAAGATGCCTACGAATTACTGCAAAAATATGAAGCCAACATGCGCCGCTATTTTTCCAATAAAGATGGCGGTGAAGAAATTATCGACGATATAGAACATCGCATCGCCGAATTGCTGACGGAACTCCAGGCGCAGGGGAATGAGGCTATCGACATTACACAGATTGAATTAATCATCCACCGCATTGGCAATCCCGAGGAAATCAGTGAGGAAAACGAGGATGAAGAAAATGAGAAGGGCGAAACGACAGCCGAACACCAAACGGATACTCAAAGCGATCGTCAAACAGAAACGCCGCGTCCGCAATATGCCAAACGTCTCTATCGCGATACGCAGGATGCGATGCTGGGCGGTGTAACCTCAGGAATTGCCCAATATTTCGGAATCCAGGATCCTATTCTGCTCCGCTTATTCTGGGTCATCCTCTTCTTCGTCTCTGTATCCACCGCACTCCTTGTCTATATCCTCCTGTGGATTATTATTCCGCCTGCCACAACGCCCGAACAGCGGTTACAGATGTGCGGAAAACCAGTCAACCCGCAAACACTTAACGAGGAACTACTTAAGGAAGCACAGCAATATCAACACAACGGCAATCAACCACCCAAGCATCCCTTAGTGCGTTTTCTCAATGCCATACTTTCCTTCTCCGTTTTCCTACTCAAAGTCTTCCTGCTGTTCATCGGCGGCGGGGCGCTCATTATTCTATTCCTGGTACTCATCGCTTTCATTACCTTCTTGATAGGCGGTCCAGGATTCAGCTTCTCCTTGGGCAACGCGGGAATGGGGCGGATTATGAGCAATATGGATATGAATGAGATCTTCTTAGTCCAAACCCTGCAGCTTCACACTTGGCAGTTCTGCACGATTTTAGCAGGCATCTTGGTAATCTGTGGTTTCCCTGCCTTTTTGCTCCTGCGCCGACTGGTGCAGCGCGACTACCGCCCGTCGAGCACCAAGGCACGTATCTGCTATCTGATCATCTGGTTGGCTGCCATCGCCATTTCAGTAGGATTAGCTACACATACAGCTTTCGATATCCACCATCAGTTGGAAACCCATAAGCGTGAGAGCAATACCCGAAACAATATCTATCTGACTGCGGAGAGTTGGGCTTTCTTGGAAGAGAACTACTGGCACCTCATCCAGTTGCAAAACACCTGGGAGGGAGTTACCCGTACCTGCGAACACATGTTCTATCCCAACCATTACAAGCGCTATCTCTCTTTTGTGTCCCGCAGTCATAGCGACGTCATGAAGTGCCAGGTAGAACGCCAGGTGGATATCGAACCTGGTATCTACCGTTTGGAGGCGATTGTCAACACGAACGGGGAGGGTTGCTGTCTCTACCACCAGGACAAAGTAAACGGAGAACGAATCTTCACTCCAATTCCCTTTACCAACGACAGCACCATCAAAATAAAAAATATGCCTTGGAATATCGCCTGCCAACATGATTATTTCACCAAGGCGACGGATGCTGCCAACTGGCAGGGTGTGCAGGAACGCAGCAACCAACGAGAATGGTGCTTTATCCAGTCTGAACCCTTCCAACACGACGGCGGTACTCTCCGCTATGGCATCACCAACGATACGCAATTGACCCATCGTCCTTGGACCGGCAACAAATTTGCCGTTTACGATATGGTCGTTCGCAAAGTCAATGCCCCAAAATCCAAACGATAAATCCATTTTCATCTGTGCAGGGAAGTGCAACAAGCCACTTCCCTGCCTATCACATCTAAAAAAATGAAAAAGTCTCTTTTACTATGCAGCGCCCTGTGGCTCACCACCATAAGCACTATGCACGCACAAAGCAACTCAGCTTACACCATCACTGGTACCCTTACGGATTCGCTGACCGGAACAGGGGAGGCCTATGCTACCTTACGCATTCTGCAAGCAGGAAAGGATAATCCCGTCAAAGTCAGTACAACGAATGAAAAAGGGCAGTTCCGTATCTCCGTTCCCCGCGATGGAAAATACCAAATCCAATTTACTGCAGTGGGCAAACAACCACTCACCCGCGACATCATTTTCTCCCGTCCAGGTACGACCCATTTGGGCACGCTGAAGTTCCAAAGTATCAGCACAGAACTCAGTGCCGCAACTGTTGTGGCGTAGCGTCCCATGGTTAAGGCCGAAGTAGACCGCATCACCTATTCCATGAAAGACGATCCGGAGGCCCAAACCAACAATTTGCTGGAGATGCTCCGTAAGGTGCCCATGGTCACCGTGGATGGCGAGGACCAAATCAAGATCAAGGGCAATTCCAATTTCAAGATTCATGTCAACGGAAAGCCCAACAACATGATGAGCAAAAATCCCGATCTGATTCTCAAGAGTTTCCCAGCATCGGCGGTTAAGAAAATCGAAGTCATCACAGATCCAGGTGCGAAATATGATGCAGAGGGTACAGCAGGCATTTTGAATATCGTCACGATAGAAAACACCCAAACCTCAGGCTATACGGTAACACCCAATCTGGCGGTATCCAACACTACGATCCATGCCGGTGCTTTCGGAATGGTGCAACTGGGCCGCCTCATGCTTTCTGCCAACTATGGCTACGGCCATCATGAGCGCCCCACTTCTAGTTATGGTTCAGAACGTTGGATCTACGACGATCCAGTCAACCATTACCTGTCCGAAAGCGGCAATAGCAAGACAAAGGGGGACTTTCAGTTTGGTTCACTGGAGGGTAGCTATGAATTTGATCAGAAGAATCTGCTTTCATTCAGTGCCAGTCTTTATGGAAACAAAGACAAAACCCATCGTAGCTCCTTCACGCAGCAAGCAGATGCCCAGCAGCAACGGGTCTATTCCTACAGCACCTCTGGTCTTTCGGAGTCAAAATATACCTACTTTGATGCAAGCGTAGACTTCCAGCACAGTTTTAAGAGACCTGAACAATTACTGACTCTCTCTTACCGTCTGAACACAAATCCCAGCGAAGAAAAGGATACGCGTTACTACACAGAACTGGTTGATGTTCCTGCTCAACTTGCGCTGGAAGATCGCTATGACCATCCCGATAACCATTCCAACGAACATACCGCACAGATCGACTTCACCACACCATTGGGAAAAATCCATACGCTCAGCACCGGTGTGAAATACATCTACCGTCTCAATAAGAGTGACAATGAAGAATGGCACCGCCCGACGGGTTCTGATCAGAATTTCGTGTTCAATGACGATGCCAGCCTGCGCTACAAACACCGCACAGACATTGGGGCTGCCTATACAGAATACGGACTGAAGATGCTGAATTTTAGTGCCAAAGCAGGTTTGCGCTATGAATATTCCCAAATCAAAGTGAATTATCCCGATGGCAAGCGCGAAGCCTTTAATAGTGAATTCAACGACTGGGTACCCAATGCCAGTTTGGGCTATAATTGCAGTCCGACACAACTTCTTAAACTGGGTTATAACATGCGCATCGGCCGTCCTTCGATCGACTACCTCTCGCCCTATGTCGACCGCACTGACCCACAAAACATCCATTATGGCCAACCCGACCTGGAAAGTGAGATGGCGCATAATTTCAGTTTGTCCTACAGCTGCTTCGGTCCGAAACTCAGCGTCAACACGGATTTATCCTATGCGCTTTCCAACAATAAGCTGACGCCTTATTCATTCATGGAAAATGGCATTCGCCATACAACCTATGCCAACATGATGCACTCCAAGGTGACGAGCCTCAGTCTGTTTTTCAATTGGACGGTCACCAAAACTACCAATATTAACCTGATTGCCAACGGCAACTACTCCGATCTGAAGGTCTACCGCACCGGCGACCGAAACAACGGCTTCAGCGGCAACTGTTCCGGTGGTATTCGCCAAACTCTCCCTGGAAAATTCAAACTGGGCTTTTGGGGCGGTTACTTCCATGGAGGCATCAATCTGCAAGGGAAAGGGGCAAACTTCAGCTTCTACAGTGTGAACCTCAGCCGCAGTTTCCTTGCTGATGATGCCCTTACGGTGACCCTCAATGCCCGCAACTTCATCCATCCTACTCGCAAGAGTGAACACATTATAGAGAATCGGGACTTCCGTTTCCGTTCTTACAACGAGTGGGACGACCTGAGTGTCTCCGTAGGTATCCGCTACCGTTTGGGAAAACTCAAAGCGCAGGTCAAGAAAGCATCCCGAACCATCGTCAACACCGATGTCATGGGTGGCAATTCTGATCAAGGCAAAGGACAGCAACAAAGTGGCATGTAGACTTTGCCCCATTTAAATAGCGGAATTTTGTCATAAAGATAGTCCGTCCGACTCCCGTAGAGGGAAAATCGGACGGACTATTGTTAATCTTGCCTTGCCAACTGCTGACATACGCTAACCTTCGTGAACGGACAACAAAGCTGATTGCAATCCCAACCATTGAACCCACATCGAATTATTGCCAGGCGTCTGC
>AMCI01001139.1_pt1 | contig 12901 bp, 13 predicted proteins | sample 419838 | NCBI WGS metagenome assembly AMCI01 (sample SAMN01090643, study PRJNA158313) | gut metagenome
ACTTACAATGATAGCTACGATAGTGATCAACAGCAATGTGTAAATAGAGAAAAGGAACATATCAGTCAATTTCAGCCAAAAAGGAACATTATCAGTACCACTGTAACCCGGAATCTGCAATGTAGTGCTATCACCCATTGCCCAAGAAATACCAAGAACAGCAACTAAAAGGACCAAACCAAACAAAGATTTCACTGCGTTAGCAGGGCTGTCTTTGAAAGCCGCTCCAAACTGGAACAAAGCAGCCAGCAGAGTAGCAGCAACAGCAAAACCTAACAGTACATAGATAAGCATCAACAGAGCGTTAGTATATGCAGGTTGCCACATTTCTGGATCTACTCCTGCGATGACATCTGCGCCTTGGGCATCTCCACCAAAGTAGAATAATCCCAAAACAACGAAGATGATAGCAAACATCGCATAAAGAGCATAATACGATATTTTATATGTTAACTTACTCATCTCGAATTATTTTTTGTATTTCAAGTTATATTTGATTACCATGTCAAGCAAAGAAATTGAAGAATCTTCCATTTCGCTAGTAAGAGCTTCAATCTTAGAAAGAACGTAGTTATAGAATACCTGAAGAATCAAAGCTACAATCAAACCAAAGATAGTAGTAATCAAGGCAACCTTCATACCACCAGCAACAACTGTCGGAGAAATATCACCAACTTGTTGGATTTTATCAAATGCCTGCACCATACCGATTACAGTACCCAAGAATCCGAGTGACGGAGCCATAGCGATAAACAATGTAATCCAAGAACATCCTTTTTCCAAGTAACCAGCTTGAACACCACCATAAGATACTACTGATTTTTCTACTACGTCGATACCTTGGTCAATTCTCATCAAACCTTGGTAATAGATAGAAGCAATAGGACCTCTTGTGTTACGAGCGATGTCTTTAGCAGCTTCAACGTCACCTTTTTCCAAAGCAGCTTCGATAGATGCCATAAACTTCTTAGTGTTAATTTCAGCCAAGCTCAAATAGATGATACGTTCGATACAGAAAGCCAAACCAATCACCAAAGCAACAGCTACCAAACTCATGAAAGATGCAGTACCTTCGATAAATTTCACTTTCAATTCTTTGTGAATACCACCTTCTTCAACAGCAGGAGCTTCTGCAGCGGGAGCAGCTTCTGTAGCAGGAGCCGCAGTTTGTTCAGTTTGTTCTGCAGCAGGAGCATCTTGAGCCTGAGCAAATTGAATAGAGCCAAATGTAAAGGCACCAATCACAGCAACAATTGCAAATAACTTTTTCATTGTGTGTCTAATTTTTAAGATTAATTAATTGATTATTATTGTTTTTACTTCTCATTTCATATTCAATTTGCGGAGAGACGGGGATTCGAACCCCGGATACACTTTTGGTGTATACACGCTTTCCAGGCGTGCCTCTTCAACCACTCGAGCACCTCTCCTTTGGTCTTTCCTGCATTTTCAGCTACAAATGTATCCTTTTTTTTCTTTTGTTGAAGCATTCTTCCCCTTTTATCTCGAATAAATACTGCAAATTAATATAATTTAAAACCTTTCCGCCATAAATTCCCTATTCCAAACAAATTTATAGCATTTTCGGAAGTTATCTTCGACACAGTTTCAATCGGCTGTTTATAGATTTCGGCCACTTTAACCAAAGTATCTTTTACAAATGCACTTTCGTTTCTTTTTCCCCGGTTGGGCACCGGAGCCAAATAAGGAGAATCAGTTTCCAACACGATTCGTTCCAACGGTACTGACAATAAAACTTCGGGAAGCGGAGATTTCTTAAATGTCACCATACCGTTAATTCCTATCTTAAACCCATCGAACTCCAGCAACTTCTGTGCTTCCTCAGCCGTACCGATGAAACTGTGAAACACACCGGTAAGCGATGTGTTTTTATAAGGCAACAACACCTTATATATATAGTCAAATGCTTCACGCGCATGAATAACAATGGGTAATTGATACTCAAGCGCCCAGTCTATCTGTCGCTCAAACGCCAGCAGCTGTTCTTTCAAGAACGTTTTGTCCCAATAAAGATCCAGTCCGATTTCACCAATCGCTATAAAGCGATGATTACTATCCAAGTATTGCTTCACCACAGCTAGTTCCTGTTCGTAGGTTTCATTGACCGAAGTAGGATGTAACCCGACCATCGGATAGCAATAACCAGCATAAGTATCACACACTGCCAACAATGAATCAATCGTAGTACGATCAATATTGGGCATAAACACAGCGGAAACACCAGCCGTTTGCGCACGTTCAATCACTTGAGGCAAATCGGAAGCAAACTCTTCCAGAAAAAGATGGGAGTGGGTATCTATCAACATTTTTTTTCGCTTTCTTCTTTCTTTTTTTCACTTGACCGATAATAATAAACCAAGCCATAAGACCGACACATATCCAAACGGGATTCGTTCGGTGTAACATATTGAAAATTCGCTTCTACTTGATTCCATATATTTAGAATAAGTTCGTCGGCACGTTTTCGCATGGCAGTCAGTTTCTCCAGGCTACGCGCTGTGAGTGTCTGAAGATTCCTCTGCCGTTCATAGCTGTCTACAAACTGGTCGTAGTACACCTTCACACGAGCAATATTGGGATTATAAATAGGGACACCACCAAGCAACTTTCTGCGCTCTTCCCCCTCAATAACTTTCCTCCCCCACTCCACCAATGCGGCTTCATTCTGCAAATCAGGAACCGCATTAGAAACAGGCAGTCCATACAACTCCTTCGCAACTGATTTTATTTCCTTACGGACAACTGCCATATTCAACACCTGAATAAAATGAGAGACATAAAGGCGGGCCATTTTCACATTCTGCTGATGTTTCTTGGCAGCCCGCACCTGATTTGCGTAACATTGAGCATAATAACTCTGGGCAGGTTCAAATTTCTGTAAAAAAGTCCGAGCTTCAAACAACGTATTATATGCTATAGGTACTTGCCCGTCATGAGACAAGTCCCCTTTTTCGACCGCAGTCTTTAGCGCTCGAATCCGGGCATAATCAGTATTGGGAAGTCGTCTGTAAGGCATGAAGCAAAAACTGTATTACACTTCGCGGTACATCAGCTGATTGACCAAATTTTTCAATTCCTTTTTCCGGTCCTCTGCCACAGAAACTGCCGCCAGACTTTCCATAGCCAATGCGTAATGCTCATGCATCTTCTTTTCACAAATACTGCGAATATTCAGTTGATTGTAAATATCTGTCACAGCGAGTATTTTCTCTTCCGGCCGATAGTTCTCCGCCTCCAACCAACGGTTTAATTCTTTTTTCTGTACAAGATTGGCACACTGCAAAGCCTTAATCAACATATAAGTCTTCTTGTTGCAGAGAATATCTCCACCTATTTTCTTTCCAAACACTTTCGGATCACCATATACATCCAGCAAATCATCCTGCAATTGGAAAGAAATCCCTATCTGCACACCAAAGTTATAAAGACGCCCCGTATCCTCAATCGAAGCCCCCGCCAGCAAAGCACCCGTTTTTAGACTGGCAGCCAGAAGCACAGCTGTCTTCAAACGAATCATTTCAATATATTCCCCTTCCGACACACCATCACGCGACTCAAATTCAATATCCAGCTGTTGCCCTTCACAGATTTCCAACGCCGTCATGCTAAACAAATCCATCACAGCCTGAATAGAGCCAGCATTACAGCCCAACATATATCGAAAAGCTAATATCAGCATGGCATCACCGGAAAGAATGGCAGCATTATCATTCCACACTTTATGCACAGTCGGTTTTCCGCGACGCATATCCGAACGATCCATCACGTCATCGTGCAACAACGTATGATTATGATACACTTCAATCCCCATGGCCGGTCCGTAGATTGAAGACACATCCTCCTTGTAAAGATTGTAAGCCATCAGCATCAAGACAGGACGCAACCGCTTTCCACCCAAAGAAAGTACATACTCAATAGGAACATAAAGTCCCTTAGGGTCACGTGAAAACTGATTTTCTGATATATAATTGTTTATTTTAGCTAATAATTGAGAAGCTGTATACATGACGGATAAAAGATATAAAATGAAAAGAGGCTGCCCATAAGCAGCCTCCACAAATAATAAAGTTACAAATTACTGCAGTCTAAACATGACAGGAACTGTATATTTTACACGTACTGGTTTACCACGCTGCATACCCGGTTTCCATTTCGGCATAGAGTTAATCACACGAAGTGCTTCTTTATCCAAATACGGGTCAACACTACGTACAACCTTAGCATCTACAATACTTCCGTCCTTGTTAACAACGAACTGTACGATAACACGGCCTTGAGTACCATTTTCCTGGGCAATAGTCGGGTATTTGATATTCTTAGCCAAATACGACATCAAAGCAGCTTGACCACCGGGGAATTCCGGCATGTTTTCTACTACTTCAAAGATTGTCTGTTCTTCCGGTTCTTCTTCAACCACTTGTACAGGTACGTATTTTACTTCTACCGGAGCAACATTATCTTCATTGATAATGGTTGTTTCGTCTTCAACTTCTGTTTTATCGTCAACAATCTCCAACAAATCAGCCACCTTCGGAGCCTCTGGTGGGGGTGGAGCTGCCTGTTCAGGGGTTTCAGTAATAGGAATGATTTCCTCTTCAAACACGACATCAGTTACAGCTTGACTCATATCAATTTTCACATCACGATGACTCCATTCGAAGGCAACGAACATGAAAGCCAATACAACCACGTAACCGATGAGCAGCCATGTAGACTTCTTGCCTTCCAAGTCCGCTTTGGGTGATTTTTTAACTTCCATACAATTAATTAATATAATGATTAATAAAAAAGTTTCTTCCTTATGTGCACTATATCATATGCTGTTGCAAATATAATTTTTTTCGATGAATGTATCTCTTCTTGAAACTTCTTTTTCTTCGTTTTTTAATATTTTTAATTCTTTCAAGACAACCTCACTCGTTTTATGTCCAAAAGCATGGTCTATTTTCAAAATAAATGTATCTTTGGGGAATAAATAAGATAATCTGAACATGAAAAAAATAATTATAGCAATCGATGGTTTTTCCTCTTGCGGAAAAAGTACCATGGCAAAAGACCTTGCCCGTGAAATTGGATATATTTACATTGACAGTGGAGCGATGTATCGGGCTGTTACCTTATTTAGTATTAAAAAGGGGATTTTCGGTGCCGAAGGCATCGACACTGAAAGACTAAAAAAAGAAATCGGCAACATACACATTTCATTTCGCTTGAATTCTGAAACAGGACGGCCTGATACCTACCTCAACGAAGAAAATGTGGAAAGCCAGATTCGCACCATGGAAGTGTCTTCCAAAGTGAGCCCCATCAGCGCACTCGACTTCGTACGGGAAGCCATGGTGGCACAACAGCAAGCGATGGGAGTGAAAAAAGGCATCGTAATGGACGGAAGAGACATCGGGACATCCGTTTTTCCTCAAGCTGAACTGAAAATATTCGTCACTGCTTCGGCCGAAATCCGCGCTCAGCGCCGCTACGACGAACTGAAAGCCAAAGGGCAGGAAACTAGTTTCGATGAAATTCTGGAAAATGTAAAGCAGCGCGACTACATCGACCAGAACAGGGAAATCAGCCCGCTGCGCAAAGCAGACGATGCGCTTCTTTTAGACAACAGTCACCTGACTATAGAAGAACAAAAAGCTTGGTTATACGATCAGTTCAAGCGAGTAACCCGATAAGCTATCTAGCACAATAAAGCCACATTATTTATGATAAAAGTAGAAATAAATGAAAGTTCCGGATTTTGTTTTGGCGTGGTTACCGCCATACACAAAGCTGAAGAAGAACTGAGTAAAGGAGAACCCCTGTACTGCCTGGGTGACATTGTGCACAACAACCGAGAAGTGGAACGACTCAAAGCAATGGGACTAATCACCATCAACCATGATGAATTCAAGCGACTTCGCAATGTAAAAGTTCTGCTTCGCGCCCACGGAGAGCCCCCTGAAACCTATCAGATTGCCAAGGAAAACAACATTGAAATCATCGATGCCACGTGTCCGGTAGTGCTCCGACTACAGAAACGAATCAAACAGGAGTTTCTCAAAGAGAGCCAACGGGAAAAACAAATTGTCATCTATGGCAAGAACGGCCATGCCGAAGTGTTGGGTTTGGTAGGCCAAACGGAAGGGAAAGCGATTGTCATTGAAAAAGCAGCTGAAGCACCAAAACTAGATTTAAGCAAGGACATCCGTCTGTTTTCACAGACCACCAAATCGCTCGACGAATTTCAGGAAATTGTAACCTACATCAAAGAACACATTTCCCCCGATACCACGTTCGAATACTACGACACCATTTGTCGGCAAGTGGCCAACCGCATGCCTAAATTAAGAGACTTTGCGGCGGCACATGACCTGATATTCTTCGTTAGCGGTAAAAAGAGTTCGAACGGGAAAATGTTATTCAACGAATGTTTAAAGGTTAATAAGAATTCACATTTAATCGACAGCGAACAAGAGATTGATGCCTCTTTACTGCAAGAAATACGCTCTATAGGAGTGTGTGGAGCCACATCCACTCCCAAATGGCTAATGGAAAATGTTCAAAAACAAATTCAAAGACTGTTAGAAAAGAAAAACAAATAGCAATAAATAGAAAGTAGTAGATTACTTTTTGAGTTTTTTAGCGTACATTTGTGACATTAATTAATTAACGAATAGATTGAGTTATGGGAAACGTGAAATGTATCGGAATCTTGACCTCAGGAGGCGACGCTCCAGGTATGAACGCTGCGATACGCGCAGTGACACGTGCAGCTATTTATAATGGATTGCAAGTAAAAGGTATATATAGAGGATACAAAGGTCTAGTGACAGGTGAAATAAAAGAATTCAAAAGCCAAAACGTAAGCAACATCATTCAAATGGGTGGTACAATTTTAAAAACAGCACGTTGTAAAGAATTCAAAACCCCGGAAGGCCGCCAGCTGGCATACGACAACATGAAAAAAGAAGGTATTGATGCTTTGGTAGTTATCGGAGGAGACGGTTCACTGACCGGTGCACGTATCTTCGCACAGGAATTTGATGTTCCCTGCATCGGATTGCCCGGCACCATCGACAACGACCTTTACGGTACAGACACCACCATTGGTTACGACACTGCCTTGAACACCATTCTCGATGCAGTAGATAAAATTCGTGATACAGCAACGTCACACGAACGTCTGTTCTTCGTTGAAGTCATGGGACGTGATGCCGGTTTCCTTGCTTTGAACGGAGCTATTGCTTCCGGAGCAGAAGCTGCTATCATCCCCGAATTCAGCACAGAAGTGGACCAGTTGGAAGAATTCATCAAGAACGGATTCCGCAAATCTAAAAACAGTAGTATTGTATTAGTAGCCGAAAGCGAACTGACCGGCGGAGCAATGCACTACGCAGAACGTGTGAAAAACGAATATCCAGAATACGATGTACGAGTAACCATCTTAGGCCACTTGCAACGCGGTGGAAGTCCTACGGCCCACGACCGCATCTTAGCCAGCCGCTTGGGAGCAGCTGCCATTGATGCCATCATGGAAGACCAGCGCAACGTGATGATTGGTATCGAACATGATGAAATCGTGTATGTGCCTTTCAGTAAAGCCATCAAGAACGACAAACCCATCAAGAAAGAACTGGTAAACGTTTTGAAAGCGCTTTCTATTTAATCAGAAAGAATATTTTCATACCTACATTCACCCCTGCTACCGACATTCGAAGCAGGGGTGTTTTTCTACTTACTCTTATTTACACAGCCAATGGGAAAGCACTTGTTCTGTAGCCTTCCACAAAGATTCCCTGCATACAGAATGTACATACTTATCTGACAACACCTGTTGTTTATTACTGGCATACAACTGTCCCGTCACTCCTGCTAGTTGCATATCTAGCAACAAGCCGATAGCTGTTGAAGCTCCTTTTTGCGGAGTACGAATAAACGGACGAAAAAAAATATCGGTCAAAGGGTCAAACCACTGATGCATGGTAATAATATCTGTAGATACGACTCCTGGATCGGCTGCATTCACCATAATTCCCTTTTCCCGAAGACGATCGGCCAATTCAAGTGTAAATAACAGCAAAGCCAATTTTGTGTTACTATAAATCGGAATTCTCCAAAAATCACCCTTTTTCCCCCGATGAAAAAAATCAGGTAAATCAATTCGACCAATTGCATGGGTACAGGAAACCATATTTACCACCCGAGTTCCTTTTTCCATAGCAGAAATCAGCTTTCGAGTTAACAAATAGGGTCCTAAATAATTCACACTCACCGTTCGTTCAAAACCATCTTCCGTTACATGATAACCCGTTTCCATCGTCCCTGCGTTGTTCATCAACAATGAAACCGAGATGCGACGTTCCAACACCCGATTGGCAAAATCAACAACCGAACGCATAGAAGACAAATCAATGGGTTCAACTTCCAAATTCTGGTTTCCTGTATCCTCCATTAAACACCTGCGAATTAATTCCGCTTTTTTCGGCTGATAGCAAGCCATAATTACCCGATAACCCGCCTTAGCCACCGCACGAGTGATTTCTGTACCCATACCTCCATCAGCTCCAGTTATAATGGCCCATTTATTTTCATTCATTTCTTTCCAATTTTTCAATTTCCTCCTGCAAACAAGAAGGCAACAACTCTTTTAAGTGCCTATGACAAGCCATTTCTATAGTATACATACGAGCAATGCAATAATTACTATGCCCGCAATTACAGCGCGCCTGCTCTTCCTGCGCCATCCGGTTCACGAACCCCGGTTCATTCAGCAAAGCACGAGCCATCTGCACAGCCTCAAACCCCTTGTCCAACACTTCATCTATTTTCTGCCGAGACACCAAACCACCTACATACACCAATGGAGCTTCCGGTAATGCTTGCCGGAATTTTAACGCATCATCAAGGAAATAAGCCTCTTTAAATGGAACAGAAGGAATCATTAATTTGCCAAACAAACGCACCCCATACTTCAGCCACCAGCACTTCATATAATATGACATCGAACGAATAGGCATTGAACCGCGCATCACATACATAGGAGCCTTGCTGACAAATCCACCACTTAACACCAATCCATGAACCCCCCAAGTCAATAGCCGCCGAGCCACCTCAATTGACTCATCCACTTCCATACCTCCTTTAAATCCGTCACGCATATTCATCTTCACCAAAACAGCCATATCTCTGCCAGCTGATTTCATCACTTCTTCCATAACCATATCCATGAACCGCATCCGATTCTCCAGCGCCCCCCCAAACTCATCCTTCCGGTGGTTCGTATAAGGAGAAAGAAACTGGCTGATAAGATATCCATGTCCAGCATGCACCTCAACAGCATCAAAGCCAGCTTCCCGAGCCAAATTCACAGCAGTACCATACGCTTTTGCCAATGCCGGCAATTCTTCTCTTTTCAATCCACGGACAAAAGTCGGCGAATAAAGATTAAAACCGGTAGAAGCCGACACCGGTGTGACACCACAAATATTTTTATGAGACATATTTCCACAATGTCCAATCTGAATGCTTACTGCAGCACCCTCTTGATGAACGGCTTTCGTCAGTTCCTTCAATCCGGGAACAATAGACGGACGTAACCATAACTGCCTGTCGAAAGAAAGACCGCTCTGCGTCACGGCTGCATAAGCAACCGTTGTCATACCAATACCTCCCGCAGCAACCGAACGGTGATAATCCAACAACATTTGCGAAGGCTTATTGCCCGGACACATACTCTCAAAAGCAGCCGACCGAATGGTACGGTTGCGTAACGTCAAAGGGCCCAATGTAACCGGAGTAAAAAGTTTTGATTTCATAGTTACCACTAGTATATATAAATCTATTACATACAAATTCATTTAATATAAGAAGGGAAAAACCCGTTTCCGACGGCCTACAGCCTCCCCAAATTCTTCGCGATAGCGACACCAGATAGCATGAGCTCTCGGCACCAGATTTGCAATGGTCCACCATAAGAATACCAGACCAGAAAGAGAAAAAGTCAACATAGCCCAGCCAGCCCATTCCACAATCTCCCCTAAATAATTGGCCGATGTAACATAACGATACATTCCCTTCTGAGGCAAATAATGCCGTGTATCCCCTGGTTGTCGCAAATGACGAATGACATAATCAGAATGCCAATTAACCGCCATGCCTAAAAAAAACAGCAAAACACCACCAATAAACCAAGGAGAATAAAACCACTGCACACCATACATTGATTCAGGAGCCAAATTAAAAATCCATTCTCCCTGCATGTAACCATTCAATACATTAAAAAGAATTCCCATCGACATAATAGTAAGCGGCATCTGACCTTTTCCCGTCATCAAGAAAGGAAAAACAAACGAACGCTGAAAATAATGAAGCTGAAAAAGAAGAAAGAAAGTTAGCACCACCGGTTCAAAACGACGTTCGGAATGAAACCATAACACACACATCACTATAAAAACCGGTGCTTCCATCAACACCCAAGCCCATTTGTTAGAAATGGTAGGCCCCCAAGAAGCTGTCCGGAAAATACCATAACCAGCCTTAACAAAATAAAGAGCTACGAACACAAAGAGCGCAATCACACTCATCACGCTCAAGAAAATATAAAATTCACTTACAGTCATACCTTTATCACTTAAAACCTACAAAAATAACAAAATTAAAAAGATTTATCACAGAAAACTTCCTAAATAAAAACTTATTTTTAGGTCGTAATTTACAATTCAAATCCACATCCGCCGCAAAAAACAAAAGAAGAATTACTACCTTTGTCCCCGTTATGAACAATCATTGCAAAAATCCGATAACCGACCTCCAGCGGCAGCAACAATTGCTGCAAATGGAATACGAATACGAAAAAGAAGAATTCAAACGACAGACTGAGACGATGGGCATAACCCGCAAAGTAAAGCGAGGACTATGCTGGTATCCTGTTTCACTTGGCCGAAGCTATTACAATTCACTAAATCAGTTCGTAATTGAAATCCTACGTACCGAAGACAAAGAGATTGAGCATGCTTTTGAATTCGGTCGTCCAGTTTGCTTTTTTCACCTCTCTCCTGATGGCAATGTGAAATATATGAACTTTATCGCCACCGTCAGTTATGCCAACGAAGAACGGATGGTAGTAGCTCTGCCTAATACCGGAGCTCTGCTCAAACTACAAAACTCCGACTTTCGTTTAGGAGTGCAACTCTACTTTGACGAGACATCCTACCGCACTATGTTCGAAGCATTGGAAGAAGTGCTGCGAGCCAAAAATAATCGACTTTCCGAATTACGAGACATTTTGTTAGGCAACCAACAACCTAGCTTCCGAGAACTATATCCGGTCCGCTTCCCTTGGCTAAACGCCACTCAGGAAACGGCAGTAAACAAAGTACTTTGTACGCGTGACGTATCTATCGTTCATGGTCCTCCGGGAACTGGGAAAACAACTACTTTAGTAGAAGCTATCTATGAAACATTACGCCGGGAACCACAAGTGCTAGTCTGCGCCCAAAGCAACACAGCTGTCGACTGGATTAGCGAGAAGTTGGTAGACCGAGGGGTACCGGTACTCCGCATCGGTAACCCTTCACGGGTCAATGACAAAATGCTTTCATTTACCTACGAACGTCAATTTGAAAGCCACCCTTCCTATCCGGAATTATGGGGAATCCGTAAGTCAATACGAGAGATGAGAAGCAAAAACCATAAAGGAACCTATACTGAACGGGAAAGTGCGCGCAACCGACTGAGTCGTCTGCGCGACCGTGCCACGGAACTGGAAATTCAAATTAATGCCGATTTATTCGGCAACGCCCGTGTGATTGCTTCCACATTGATCAGTAGCAATCACCGTGTACTCACCGGTCGCCGTTTTTCCACCCTCTTCATCGACGAAGCAGCCCAAGCACTCGAAGCCGCCTGTTGGATTGCCATCCGCAAAGCCGACCGGGTCATTTTGGCTGGTGACCACTGCCAACTGCCACCCACCATCAAATGCATAGAAGCCGCCAGAGGAGGATTAGAACAGACATTGATGGAAAAAATTGTAAAACAACAACCTGCAGTTGTTTCCTTACTAAAGATGCAATACCGCATGAATGAAGCCATCATGCAGTTTCCCTCCGATTGGTTTTACCACGGAGAACTGGAAGCCGCTCCGGAAGTGCGTAACCGAAGCATCCTCGACTTTGACACTCCCATGAACTGGATTGACACCTCAGAAATGGATTTCCACGAAGAATTTGTTGGAGAAAATTTCGGACGAATCAACAAGCCAGAAGCCGACCTACTCATAAACGAACTAGAGACCTACATCCAGCATATTGGGGAAAAACGCATTTGGGAAGAATGTATCGACTTCGGTCTCATTTCTCCCTATAAAGCACAGGTACAATACCTGAAAAAAATAATCAAAAGCAATAGTGTCCTGCGTTCTTTCCGCAACCTCATCCAAGTAAATACCGTAGACGGATTTCAGGGACAAGAACGTGATGTGATTTTTATCAGCCTTGTACGTGCCAATGAAGAAGGAAAAATCGGATTTCTGAACGACTTGCGGCGAATGAATGTAGCCATTACCCGCGCCCGGATGAAACTCGTCATTTTAGGAGATGCCGCTACCTTGACAAAGCATCTATTTTACAGAAAACTAATGGACTTTATACAAAAGTCTAAAGAATAAATACACCGTCATAGCAACTTCAAAACGATTGGATTTTCCAGCAAAATAAAGAGAGGATGTGTCGCAATGAAACGCGCATCCTCTTCACACTGACATATAACTTCTCAACCACCGGCTAGATAGCATCGTGGAAAGACCCCATCCAGTTGAGTACCCCGCTGAATCGTAGTAGACTCATCACAGATAACTACATTCTACATTCTCAACCGTTCCTCCCAAATTCAATTA
>AMCI01001150.1_pt1 | contig 12878 bp, 7 predicted proteins | sample 419838 | NCBI WGS metagenome assembly AMCI01 (sample SAMN01090643, study PRJNA158313) | gut metagenome
ATTACTCCCAATTTTATTACTACTACCGGATTGGTTTTAAATGTTTTAGCCGCTTGCTTGTTCGTTTATGCAGGTATGTATTCAGATGCTTCGCAAGGCGATTTGTCTTTGGTAGGCTGGACAGGAGCCTTGATTCTGTTTGCCGGTCTGTTTGACATGATGGATGGGCGAGTGGCGCGTGTCGGACATATGACCTCTACGTTTGGTGCGCTCTATGATTCCGTGTTGGACCGCTATAGTGAACTGTTTACCTTGTTTGGTATTTCTTATTACTTGAATTTACAAGGCTATTTCTGGGGGTCAATCATCACCTTCATGGCATTAATCGGTTCTTTGATGGTGAGTTATGTACGTGCCCGTGCCGAAGGGTTAGGTCTCGAATGTAAAGTAGGTTTAATGCAACGTCCGGAACGGGTGGTATTGACCAGTTTGGGTGCTCTGTTCTGTGGTATTTTTTCAAAATGCACACTTTTTGACCCGGTATTGATTTTGATAGTTCCTCTTCTGTTGATTGCCGTTTTAGCTAATTGGACGGCATTTGTCCGTTTGAATCATTGTCGTAAACAGTTAAGCTGATGAGAGCAACAAATTCCTATTTCCCACCCTTTAAGGAATCCCTTATCGTGGTGATGTTTATTACGCTTTTTTTGGTCTTGACCGGTATTTGTATCGGCTTGCGTTTTGAACATTTTTTGATGATGGGACTTTTTGCCGGTCTGTTTTTTGCTAGTCCCGTCACCCGAAAACTGGCAGTCGCTTTACTTCCGTTTGTTGTTTTCGGTATTTCATACGACTGGATGCGGGTTTTCCCGAACTATGAGGTCAATTCCATTGATGTTCGGTCGCTCTATGAATTAGAGAAATCTTGCTTCGGCATTACTACGGCTGCAGGTAAGGTGATCCCCAGTGAGTTTTTTGCTTTGCATCATCATACCATAGCCGATTTCTTTGCCGGAGTGTTCTACCTTTGTTGGGTACCGGTGCCTATCGCATTCGGTTTGTGGTTGTATCTCAAGGGAGAAAGAAAACTCTATCTACATTTTGCCTGTGTGTTTTTATTGGTCAATCTGATAGGTTTTGCCGGTTATTATATCCATCCGGCTGCACCCCCTTGGTATGCTATGAATTATGGCTTTGAACCCATTTTAAACTACACCCGGTAATGTGGCCGGACTTGGACGGTTTGATGAGTTGTTGGGAATAACCGTATTTCAAGGCATTTACGGACGTAATTCGAATGTGTTTGCTGCCGTACCCTCCCTTCATGCTGCCTATATGGTTGTTGCACTAGCCTATGCTATCAAAGGAAAATGTAGCCGATGGATTACGATACCATTTGCCATCATCATGGTAGGTATCTGGTGTACGGCAGTCTATTCAGGTCATCATTATATCATTGATGTGCTGTTGGGTATAGTATGTGCTCTGTTGGGCATCTTTTTATTTGAGCAACTTTTGATGAAGTGGCCTTTTTTCAGCCGTTTCTTCGATCGTTATACTCATTATATTATTTAAAAATCTTATTGCTATCTATTTGCGAATATGAATAATTTTGTTTTTTATAGTCCTACCGAATTTGTTTTTGGAAAGGATACAGAATGGCAGACCGGCGTTTTGGCGCAAAAATATGGTGCCAAGAAAGTGATGCTTGTTTATGGCGGTGGTTCTGCGTTGCGTAGCGGCTTGTTGGATCGCGTCAAACAGTCTTTGTCCGCTGCCGGTGTTTCCTTCTGCGAGTTGGGCGGGGTACACCCCAATCCGGTTGATGCCAAAGTATATGAAGGCATTGCCTTGGCTCGAAAAGAACAGGTCGACATGATGCTTCCGGTGGGCGGCGGTTCGGTGATTGATACCGCCAAAGCTATTGCAGTGGGGGTGCCTTATCAGGGCGATTTTTGGGATTTCTTCATTGGTAAAGCGCCGATTACCGAAGCCTTGAAGGTGGCCGTTGTGCTCACTATTCCGGCTGCCGGTAGCGAAGGTTCAGGAAATGCTGTGATTACAAAGGTCGATACGTATCAGAAATTGGGTATCCGTACCGATAAATTGTTGCGTCCGCTTTTCTCTATTATGAATCCCGAACTCACCTATACCTTGCCCTTGTATCAGACAGCTTGTGGAATCTCTGATATGATGGCCCACATCATGGAGCGTTATTTTACCGATACAGAAGATGTGGAAATCAGTGATCGTCTTTGTGAAGGCATTTTGCTTTCCATTATCAAGGAGGCTTACCGAGTGAAACATAATCCGCAGAATTATGGAGCTCGGGCTAACATTATGTGGTGTGGTACGATTGCACACAACGGAACGTGCGGCGTAGGTCGGGTAGAGGATTGGGCTTCTCATTTCTTGGAGCATGAGATCAGTGCTATCTATGACGTGGCTCATGGTGCAGGCTTATCCGTGATATTCCCTGCCTGGATGACTTTTATGGCCGAACACCATCCGCAAAAGATTGCTCAATTTGCCCATCGTGTATTCGGCGTACCAGAAATTGACGATTTACAGGAAATGGCCATGACGGGCATATCTCGTATCAAGCATTTCTTCCGTTATCTTGAATTGCCCGTCACTTTCAAGGAACTAGGGATTGCTGAGCCTGACATCGATCGCCTGATAGCTGGATTGCAACGTAATAAGGGTGAATTTATCGGTGGCTATTATAAACTGTCCCTGGACGATTGCCGAGAAATTTATCGGTTGGCTTTGTAATACAGACCATTATTGTTTTGTTAACGTCCTATTTAAACTTTCTCTTTCTCTTCCACTGACACAACTAACAGAACTGACACTAACAGAATGGTTTAATGTATATTCTTTCCTATAAGTCATAGGTGCCATGTTGTATTTCTCTTTAAAACATTTGCTGAAGTATTTGGGGATGTTGAATCCGCACAGGTCCGAGACTTCTGATATGTTCAGCTCCGGATGATTTTGCAGCAGATAAGCAGCATGCTTTAATCGGATGGTCATAATTAGTTCTCCAGGAGGCTGACCGGTGATGGATTTGAATTTGGTGAACAGTTTGGTTCGGGCAATTCCCATTTCCATCGCCAGTTGGTCTACTGTGAAATTTCCGTTTTTCAATTCTCTTTGTATGATTTCCGTTGCTTTATCGATGAATTCCTTTTCCTCTACATTGGTGGCAAGCATTTGCATATTAGTTTGTTGCTGCTTGCTGAATTTTTCCTGTAGCATGAGTCGGTTATTGATCAAGTTGTTGCATCTTGAAACTAAAATATTTACGTTGAAAGGTTTTGTGATGTAATCATCAGCTCCCATGCGTAGTCCCTCTTGGATATTTTCTGCGGATGTTCTGGCAGTCAGTAGCACGATCGGTATATGACAAAAATTAACGTCTTTCTTGATGGCTTGACAAAGTTCTGTTCCAGACATTTCCGGCATAATAATGTCGCTTAATACAATGTCTGGTGTTTCTGTGCGTACTTTTTCCAATCCCTCTTTGCCATTGGCAGCTGTAATTACTGTATAGAAGTTCTGAAATATTTTGCTTAGCATTTTTCTCAGTGACGCTTGGTCTTCCACGATGAGAATCTTGAATTTGCCCTCTTCTCTTTGATGTCGTTATCAACGATCAAATCTTCCTGTAGTAGTGATTGCAGCTGCTCCGGACTCAAATTTCCATTGGTTACAGATTCGATGGTATCAGGCATTTCATAAATCTGTTCCTTTGTAAAGTGCGTTTTTCCCGTTTTGAGGCGGACCTTAAATGTGGTTCCTTCTCCAAGGGCACTTGATACTTCGATTGTGCCATGGTGCAGCTCGATGATAGCTTTCGTTAAGGTTAATCCAATGCTTGTACTGGGGTCGGAAGTTGCTTCAAGATCTGTTTGATAGATGCGTTCAAAGATTTTATTGATGTTTTTCGGGTCAATGCCGCTTCCGTTGTCGGTCACTTCTATGATTACTTCTTCGCTGCGTTTGCGTACAGAAATGGAAATGCAGCCTTGCTCTTTGGTGTGTTTAAAGGCATTTGAAATCAAGTTGTTCATTACTTTCTGCATGGATTTTGCATCAAACCAAAGAGGTATGTCGTCACTGCTTTTTTCAAAATGAAATTCAATCTGCTTTTGCATGGCATATTCCTGGAACAGCAGATAATGTTCGTAGACAAAACTTACGATGTTGTGGCGGCTGACTTTGATGGTCATATGTCCTAGTTCCTGTTTGCGGAAATCCAGTAACTCCGTAATTAGATCTTGCATTTGCAAACAGCTTTTGTAGACTTGCAAGATTCGGTTGTATATGTTGGGCATAAACGAACGTACTTGCAGTAGCATCTCCATGTGGGCGATAATTAGGGTCAACGGGGTGCGGAATTCATGCGAAATATTGGTGAAGAAGCGCAATTTGGTTTGATTGAGTTTTTCAATGTCTTCATTGTGCTTCTTTTCATATTTCAGGGATTCCTGTAGCCTGATGCGGCGATAATACATGCGAATGAGGTAATAGGCCAATAATCCCGTGCAGAGGATGTACAGGATATAAGCCCAGACTGTCTGATAAAACGGAGGTAAAATCTTAATTTTAAGGATGCTTGGTTTTACAGAGGTAGGGTCTATCCCGGCAGCTTTCACGATGAGTTGGTAGGTTCCGGGGTTTAGGTTGGTAAAGGTAATCGGATTATTTCCTAACTTGCTCCATTCTTTTGAGAATCCCTCTAGGCGATAGACAATTTCATCTTTATTGAATGGAATGTAGTCTGTGGACGCATATTCGATGCTAAATACATTTTGATGCGACTTCAAGGTAATTAGTTTGGCATAGGAGATATCAAGGTCGAGCACACCGTGACTGTTTTCCGTAGTGATTTCTTTACCGTTTACCCTGAGCTGATAGGGCCTGATTTGATAGCTGTGGACTTCTTTTTTCAGGTCTTCCGGATAAAAGGATATAAAGCCTGAAGTTCCACCTATAAATATTTCGCCTTTTGGATTTTTGTATAATGCATTCCAGTTGATGCAGCTCAGAGGAAGTTGGTCATAGTTTGTGAAGCGTTTCTTGGTGTAATCTAAAATAGAGAAACCTTTGTCGGTGGTTACCAGTAGCTCGTTGGCCGATAGTTCGCAGATATTGTAGATGATATTGCTGGACAGTCCGTTTTTCTTCATATCAAAGTTCTCAAAACAGTCTTTTGCTTGGTTATAAAGGTCCAGTCCGTTTTCGTTTGTACATACCCATATCCTGTGAGCACTGTCTTCATAGATTGAATTGATGGAGTTGCTGCTGATGCTACCAATTTTATCGTGAACTTTGTAACTGGTCAGTTTTTGGGTGCCGAAATGATAGGTGCAAAGTCCATTGTTGTTGTTGGCTATCCATAACATGCCGGTATGGTCAATTAGTGCTCCCAATGTATAGCCGGTCTGGTAGCGTTTTTCCTCATTTTTGAACAGCGGTTCGCATTTGCCCGTTGCAGGATTGAACAACCCCATATAATTGTCTGTTGCCAGAATGAGTTTGTCTTGATAGGGGATAATATCTTCCACATTATCCGATGGAATGGTGGTTTCATCGCCGGATACATGTTTGTAGTATTTTATATAGCCGGTTTGGATATCCAGTTTGTTGAGCCCGCCTAAATGTGTACCTAGCCATATCGTATTATTCTTTTTGTCATAATAGATCGAACGTACATTCTTTTGCGACAATCCGTTGTGGGTATTGTCCTGTAGGTACCATTTATAGGTCTGGGTTTTGGTATTATATCGGGTTAATCCTCCTCCTTCGGTGCATATCCATAAATTTTCTTCTTTATCTTCCAGAATGCGGCCTATAATGGGAGCACTGAGCCCCAAATGTTCGATAGCCGAAGTCTGGTATTCACGGTAGATTTGCTTGTCGGGATTGAAATAATTCACTCCGCCGAAATACGTTCCTACCCATACGGTTCCTTGATGGTCGCAATATAGGCTCCATATGGAATTGTGGGTCAGACTCTTGCTGTTGTCCTGCTGTGTATAGCGGTTGAAAGTTCCAGTCTCCCAATTGTATTTGCTAAGTCCGCTGAACGTACCTATCCAGATGTTGCCCTGCTTGTCTTCACAACATACGTGGGTGAAATTGGAATTCAGGGTGCTGGAATCTCCTGTATGGTTCTTGTACTGGATGATTTTGCCTGCTTGGATGAAATATACTCCGTGACCAGAATTGTCCGTAATCCAATAGTTACCCCGGCTATCTTTCAGAATGTCTCTGATGCTTCCTTCTTTGATGGGATGTACCAGCTCTTTCTTAGGCGTATAGATGTATAGACCATTTTTGATGGTTCCTATAAAGATGGAATCGTTGTAGATTTTGAATCGGTCGATATGCCCTTTATTTTCCGGCATGCAAAATATTTCTTTAAAAGTATCGTTCTCGTATTTTTCTATGCAGTGGCCGTTGGTAATGTAGAGACCATTGTTGTAGTATCCGGATCGGGTGTAGTTTCTGGTGAGGTGCTTAAAACTGTTTATGCGAATGTCGTACAGCGACACCCCTTTGTTGCCTAACACAAATACATGCCCATGCTGGTCGCCCAGAATTTGGTTGACGTCATTATATAGTATACTGTTTGGGTTGTCTTTTTCTTTTTGGAATATTTTGAAATCTTTTCCGTTGTATAGGCTGATACCGTTGCGTGTTCCAAACCACATGAATCCGCGTTCGTCTTGATAGATTGACATGATGGCATTGTGTGATAATCCGTCATCGGTAGTGAGATGTTGAAACGAAATGTTTTGTGCGGAAATGGAGTTGTAGAATAGATAAAGTAGGAGGGTTGAGAGAATGTATCTGATATATTTCATAGTTTGCCTTGCTTTTATTTTATTTTGCAAATTTAAGAATTTGTCCATGTAAACCTTGGCTAAGTCCGTTATTTTTGGCTAAAATAATTCTTTTGGAGTTCTCTTGAGGAAGCTTGTATGGTGTAATCATTTGTTAAAATGAATGATATGTTGGTTTTTATCGCTTTTAATAGGGTTAAAAAATACTATCTATGGGGTAATTTTATACATTTTAAACCTCGTGCAAGATTGTATAATATATGACCCTATTCTGAATGAATTAAGGATTTGATATAAAATACATATTTTAACTTTGTAGCATGTTTAAGAATATTTTTGTGAATTAATGTGTTAAACCTAAATTTATTTTTAATGGAAAACGTCTTCTTTCCAATGAAAATACCTCAGAAGCAGGTATGGCTATTGGCTTTGGCTATGTCCGTCGGACAAGTAGCATTCCCTTCAGAAAATTACATGTCGGGAGAGGCTTCTGTTGCTGCCTATGTGGCACAGCAGAATACCAAGGTTGTAACCGGTACAGTTACCGATCAGTTTGGACCTGTGATTGGTGCCAGTGTAATAGTTAAAGGTACTACCAACGGTATGATAACCGATATGGATGGTAACTTTAAACTGGAAGTTCCCATTGGTGCTACCATTGTAATATCGTATGTGGGTTACACTGATAAGGAAATCAAGTACAATGGTGAATCTACCTTGAAAATCGAACTGAATGAAAATGTACAAGAATTGCAGGAAGTTCAGATCGTGGCTTATGGTGCTACTAAAAAGGTGACGGTTACGGGAGCTATGGCTTCCATTACCGCGAAAGATGTGTTGAAGAGCCCTGTTTCCAGTATTGGTAATGCCTTGGCTGGGAAAATGCCTGGTTTGTCGGCTGTGCAAACTACCGGACAGCCGGGTGCTGATGATCCCAATGTATATGTGCGTGGTGTAGGTTCTTTGTCTGAGAATCTTTCCAAACCATTGATGTTGGTAGATGGTGTAGAACGTTCATTCTTTCAGTTGGACCCGAATGAAGTGGAGGATATCACCGTTTTGAAAGATGCTTCTGCCACTGCCGTATTCGGTGTACGTGGTGCGAATGGTGTTATTCTGGTCACTACTAAACGAGGAAAAGAAGGAAAAGCTAAAGTGAACTTTTCTACTTCTTTTGCTATGCAGATTCCTACTCGCTTGCCGGAATTTGCCAATAGTTATGAATATGCAACGGCATATAATGATGCACAGTTGCGCGATGGTGTGTCAAAGGATCAGTTGGCTTTCCGTCCGGAAGTAGTGGAAGCTTTTAAAAATCATTCCAATCCTTTGGCTTATCCTGATACAGACTGGCAAGATATGCTTATTAAGAATGCAGCCATGCAGACACAACATAACCTGACGATTTCTGGCGGTACTGAAAAGGTGCGTTATTTCGCTTCGTTGGGTGTGTTTACGCAGGATGGCCTGTTTGAATCCTTTGAAAAGGAGTATAACAGCAATTTCCGCTACAACCGTTACAACTATCGTGTCAATCTGGATATGGATATCACCAAAACTACACAGTTGCGCTTGAATGTGGGCGGTCGGGTGAACAACAAACGTGAACCTAATTATAAAGGTTACAATAGCATGTTCCAGGAAATTTATTGGGCAGTGCCTTTCTCCGGAGTAGGTATTGTTGATGACCGTTGGATTTGGGCGGACAGCAAGAATATCTCTAATGTTTCGGGCGATATGCGTGATGGTCTGTACAGTTATTACGGACGTGGATATCGTACGCGTGCCGGTAATACCTTGAACTTCGACTTTTTGCTGGAGCAGAAATTGGACTTCATCACCAAGGGATTGAAGGCACATATCAAAGGGGCTTATAACAGTACCGTGAATCTGACCAAGACGCGTGAATGTAATTTCCCTCACTATGAAAGTATTATTAACGGAGATGGCACAATCAATTATCGTCGTGTGGGAGAAAAGACCAATCTCTCTTACGGTGAATCCATTGGACGCAACCGTGACTGGTATGTGGAAGCTGCTGTAAACTATAAGCGTGATTTTGGCAAACATCACGTAACAGGGTTGGTTATGTATAATCAATCTATTACTTATTATCCTGCAGGTCCGGATGAATTCCTTTCCATTCCGAGAAGTTATGTTGGTTTGGTAGGTCGTGTCACTTACGACTGGAATACCCGCTACATGGCTGATGTGAATATGGGTTACAACGGATCAGAGAACTTTGCTCCTGGTAAGCGTTTCGGCTTGTTCCCGGCATTCTCTTTGGGCTGGATTGTTTCAGAAGAAGCTTTTATGAAGCCTTTGAAACCTTATATCAACTATTTGAAGGTGAGAGCATCCTTTGGTATCGTCGGTAATGACCGTGTGAGCGATAATTCACGTTTCTTGTATTTGCCCGATGTGTATAATCCAAATTCAGGTAAATTCTTTTTCGGAAATGGTTCTTCAGCCATATCGGGTGCTTCTGAAGCAAAAAAAGGTAATCCGAGCGTGACGTGGGAAACTGCAGCCAAGCAGAATTATGGTTTGGATATGCATTTCCTGGATAGCAAACTGAAATTCACTTTTGACTACTTTATTGAACATCGTCGTGATATCTTGACTTCCAGAGGATCTGACCCTGGCTATTTAGCTGTGACCTTGCCAACGGCCAACATCGGTAAGGTGGATAATAAAGGTTTTGAAGCTAGTCTCCAATGGAGAGATCAAATCAATGAATTCGGTTATAATGTAGGGGTAAACATCTCCTATGCCAAGAATAAAATTGTATTCATGGATGAAGTGACTTATCCTTTTGGTTACATGCAAATGACAGGCCGTCCGGTAGGTCAGCAGAAAGGGTATAAGTTTGACGGATTCTTCTCAGAAGAGGAAGTTCAACGTTATGCTACAGAAAAAGGCAAAACAATGCCGGACTATGGTAGCGGTTTTACTCCACATGCCGGTGATGCGAAATATAAAGACTTGAGTGGTGATATGAGAATAGATCAAAACGATGTCACTGCCATTGGCAATCCTGTCTATCCTCAGTTGACAGGTGGTATCAATCTGGGATTCAGTTACAAAGGATTTGACTTTAGCATGACCTGGCAAGGTGCTACCAAGGTGTCTCGTATGTTGGATGATATTTTCCGTACTCCTTTCAGTACTTCTATGAACCGTTCATTGGCGAAACATTTTGTGACAGACACCTGGACTCAGAAGGGAGATGGTGCAAAATATCCGGCTATCTCATTCCAGAATATGACTCATAACGGAAAAGATTCTGATTTGTGGCTTCGTGATGCTTCATACTTGCGTTTAAAGAACGTGGAAGTCGGTTATAACTTATCGAAAAAAACGTTGCAGAAAATGCATCTCGGAAGCATGCGTGTGTTTGCCACAGGTTATAATTTGCTGACTTTTGACAAATTGAAAGTGATTGACCCTGAAGCCAAGACAGGTACCAGTACACTTTATCCGGTAATCATGGTAGTAAACCTTGGATTGAAAGTTGGATTCTAACAATGAAAATAGAGACTGTAATATGAAATCATTAAAAAAATATATTTGCGGATTGACAATGACCTTGCTGTTGGCCATGTCAATGTCATGTGAAGATTTTGCATTGGGAGAAAAGTTTCTTCAGAAACCACCCAGTGGTGACGTAACCATAGACACTATTTTCTCTACGGCTGATAATGCGCGTAAAGTGTTGTGGTATAGCTACTCGCAGATGCCTTATGGTTTTCCTACCGGATATAACTTCAGCACGGCTATGTGGTTCGGTGTTTTGGAAGGACTGACCGACTTGGTATCTTCTCATTTAACTTGGGATGGTCCGACTATGTTATACTATAACGGTGCATATAATGCCGGTTCGGAAGATTCGAAAGCAAGTAATGCTACAAGTGCTACTAAATTCAGGTTCATCAATCGGAATAGCTGGAAGTGCATTCGTCATGCCTGGATATTGATTGAAAATGTTGACCGTGTGCCCGATATGTCGGCTCAAGAAAAGAATCGTTTGAAAGCTGAAGCGAAGATTTTGATCGCTATGCAGTATATCGAAATGTTCCGTCATTACGGAGCGCTTCCCATTGTGCGATGTGCCATTGATGCTGAGAATAATCCGGAATTGCCGAAACGTGCCACTTTGCAGGAAACTTTGGATTTTATCGTAAGTTTGCTGAATGAGGCTAAGGATTGTCCGGATTTACCTTGGTATATTCCAGAATCAGAATCAAGTAACTGGAGTGGACGACTGACACAGGCTGCTGCCTTGGGTCTGAAATTACGTGTACTTTTGTTTGCTGCCAGTCCGCTTTTCAATAATGAAAAAGCTTATTATCCAGGAATTGCATCCGATCAGCACATGACTTGGTTTGGTGGATATGATAAAAAACGTTGGGATGATGCGGTACAGGCTGGTAAAGAATTCATGGATAAATTGGCTCAAAACGGTAATTATGCTTTAGTGAAAAACGATGCTCAGCTTCGTATGGGCTTCCGTGATGGGTATTATACCCGAGGAACTACTGAATCAATTATTTCCTCTCGTCGTCATTACCGTACGAACAATCTGGGTTCTTTGATGCAATCTATTCGTTGGGGTGCCTGGTGTCCGACCAAGGAATATTTTGATATGTTCCCTATGGCAGATGGTTCTGATTTTGATTGGAAAAATCCTGAACATAGAAAGAATCCGTTTATAAACCGTGATCCGCGCTTAGGAGAAACGATTTTGCTGGATGGTGATAAGTTTGGTAGCAGTAATGCAGATGTATGCAAGGAATTGAAAGGTGATAAAAATTATCCGAAAGGTAAGGATTGGAAAAGCAAAGACAAGCACTTGGATGCGCAAAGTTTGGAAACAGGTATTGCTGTTCGTAAGTTTGCCCTTGACCGTCAGGGAGAATACAACAATCGCGTTATTCATTGGCCGTATCTGCGTTTGGCTGAAGTATTCCTTTCCTATGCAGAGGCATTGAATGAAGCCAATGGAGGTCCTAATGACTTGGCTTATGAGTATGTAAACAAAGTTCGTAGTCGTGTTGGTCTGAAAGGTCTTAAGCCCAATTTAAATCAAGAAGAATTCCGCGAGGCTGTGTTGCGTGAACGGGCTTGTGAATTTGGATATGAAGAGGTTCGCTTCTTTGACTTGATTCGCTGGAAACGTGAGGGTGATTTCACCAAACCGCTGCATGGACTCAATGTTTATCGTCATAAGAAAACGGGCGAATATAAATTTGAATTCCCTGAAGAAAAAGCCAGAGCTTGGCAGCAACCCGGTGGTTTTTCTCCAAAATGGTATTTGAGCGCTTTCCCGCCCAAAGAAGTCAACAAAGGATATGGGCTTGTTCAAAACCCTGGTTGGGAATAATTAGTGAATATGATTCATAGAAAAAAGAAACAATAAGATACTTATGGAAAAAAGTATAAAGTTATTTATTGCGGGGCTGCTGTGCACAACCCTATCAGCAGCTCAAGTGACCGACAGCATACAGCAATATGGACGGGGTATCTCGTACAAGCTTAAAGAAGCAACAACTGCTGGTGCCGTGGTTACATCAAAGGCGCTGGAACATCGCACCAGTACGGTCTCATCCAATGCGTTGTTCGGTATGATTCCCGGTTTGCAGGTAATGCAGAATGCCGGTAATGAATGGGATAATGGGGCTACATTTTTCGTGCGGGGAGCAGGTACTTCCAGCAGTACGGAGCCTTTGATTTTGGTGGACGGATTTGAACGTAATATAGATCATTTGGCAGTTCGTGACATTGAATCGGTTACTGTATTGAAAGATGCTGCTTCTTTGGCATTGTATGGCATCCGGGGTGCAAATGGTGTGATCTATATCAAGACTAAGCGAGGTCACATCGGAAAACCGGTGATTACGTTTGATTATGAATTTAAGATGGGTACTCCTATCTATAAGCCGGAATTCGTGGATGGATATACGTATGCTCAAGCTATAAACGAGGGTATGAAAAATGACGGATTGGCTCCTCTTTACAGTCAGCGTGAGTTGGATGCTTTTAGAAATCAGACATATCCGGAGTTTTATCCGAATGTAAACTGGT
>AMCI01001161.1_pt1 | contig 12877 bp, 12 predicted proteins | sample 419838 | NCBI WGS metagenome assembly AMCI01 (sample SAMN01090643, study PRJNA158313) | gut metagenome
GCTCATACTCCTAACCTTTTATTGATGACTTATCCTCCAACTTCTCGTCCTCGATCTGGACGGTACGCTGACCAACAGCCAAAAGGAAATCTCACCTTTCACCCGCCATACGCTCATCGAGGCGCAGCGCAAGGGCCTGCGTCTGGTGCTGGCTTCAGGACGCCCCACCTATGGCATCCTGCCGCTTGCCGAACAACTGGACATGCAAAAGTACGGGGGCTTCGTGCTTTCTTTCAACGGCGGTAAAATCCTGGACTGCGCCTCTCATGAGGTGATCTACGAACAGGCCCTGCCGGACGAGGTGCTGCCACTGCTCTACCACACGAGCCTCGAGGCAGGAGCGTCGATTCTTTCCTACAACGGTCCGAAAATCCTGTCGGAAACTCCGGACAATGAATATGTGCAGTACGAGGCTTTCCTCACCAAAATGGAAATCGAGGGAACGGACAACTTCTTGCGCGACTTGAACCGCCCTGCGGACAAATGCCTGGCGGTGGGCAAACCGGAACTCATCGCATGGCTGGAAGTGGAAATGAAGCAAAAACTGGAGGAACAAATCAATATCTACCGTTCTGAACCCTTCTATCTCGAACTGGTTCCCAAGGGTATCGATAAGGCGGCCTCCATCAAGCGCCTGCTGGACCACCTCCAACTTGACCGCGAAGGGGTCATCGCCATGGGCGACGGTTTCAATGACTTGTCCATGATCCACTACGCCGGACTGGGCGTGGCCATGTGCAACGCCGTAGACGCAGTAAAAGCAGAGGCTGATGTCATCACTCGCCACAACAACGACGAAGATGGCGTAGCCCACTTCTTGCTCGAAGAGCTTCCTACAATAAACAAAGGAGCCTAGTCTCTGATCAAGTCACGCCAGCCCGACAGCCAGCGATAAAATACGCTTTCATTCGTTTTTTTCAGACTTATTCCTTATCTTTGCACGAAGTAGAAAACTGATCCGAATCATCTGTAATATACATTTATTCTATATGGCAAAAAAAGAAGACGAATTGTTCGACAGCGCCAGCGAGAAACTGAAGGCGCTGCAGGCAGCAATGCAAAAAATAGAAAAGGACTTCGGTAAGGGGTCCATCATGAAACTCGGCGACGAGAGCATTGAGAATGTGGAGGTCATCCCTACCGGCAGCTTGACACTCGACGCTGCTCTGGGTGTAGGCGGCTACCCCAAGGGACGTATCATTGAAATCTACGGTCCAGAAAGTTCTGGTAAGACGACTTTGGCCATCCATGCCATCGCTGAAGCACAGAAAAACGGGGGTATCGCGGCCTTCATCGACGCGGAACATGCCTTCGACCGCTTCTATGCGGCCAACCTGGGCGTGAACGTGGACGAACTCTTGATTTCACAACCTGACAACGGAGAACAGGCGCTCGAAATCGCCGATCAGCTCATCCGCTCCTCTGCCATCGATATCATCGTTGTTGACTCTGTCGCAGCACTGACACCGAAGGCGGAACTCGAAGGGGAAATGGGCGACAACAAGGTGGGCCTCCAGGCACGCTTGATGAGCCAGGCGCTCCGCAAACTGACGTCTACCATCAGCAAAACGAATACCACTTGTATCTTCATCAACCAGCTGCGCGAAAAGATCGGCGTGATGTTCGGTAACCCGGAAACAACAACGGGTGGTAACGCACTCAAATTCTATGCGAGTGTGCGCCTCGACATCCGCAAGGTGACTACGCTCAAGGACGGCGACCAGCCGGTGGGCAACCAGGTACGCGTGAAAATCATGAAGAACAAGGTGGCTCCTCCTTTCCGCAAGGCAGAATTCGAAATCACCTTTGGTGAGGGCATCTCCCGCACTGCGGAAATCGTTGACTTGGGTACCGAACTGGGCATCATCAAGAAGAGTGGTTCTTGGTTCAGCTACAACGATGCCAAGATCGGCCAGGGCCGCGACGCCGTAAAGCGCATCCTCAAAGACAACCCCGAACTCGCTGAAGAGATCGAGGCACAGATCAGAGAAGCCCTCAAAGAAAACAAAGATTTCTAACAAGAATCATCTCTCTATTCTCCCGGAATACCGTGACGCAAGCCACGTGTATTCCGGTTTTGTTTCATCTCACATCATTCTCCCCTTAGCTATGAAAAAATTCATCCTGCCCTTATTGGCGCTCTGGCTCTGCATCAGCTGCGAAAATTCCCACGCGAGCCATATCTGCGACTTCATCGAGGAGGCAGAAGCACAAATCAAGGACGCACGTACGGAGGCTGAAGTAGACCGCATCTCAAAAACGCTCTTCCAAAATATCGCAGAATACTCTTCTGCCATGACTCCCGAAGACGACAAGGCGCTGAGCGAGGATCCGGAAGCTGCAAAGGAAATCCAGACGGCAGTGGAAAGTTTCAAGGCTACCATCGCCACCAAATTGGAGGATTTGCACAGCAAGACGATGCGCGCAGATTCCCTACCGCAATAAATCGTTCAAAAAAATAGGACAATCCCCCCGGAGAAGAAGGAAAGCTCTTCCGTTCGTCTCCGGGGGATTGTTTAGATATATAAGCCAGGCGGCTATTGCGGCAAGAATCCCTGGCGGCGCAGCGTGGCGAGGAAGTTCTCGCTCATCGACTCATTGTCTTTGCGCGTATAACGCAAATCGGTAAAAATCTGTGCCAGAGTAGCTTTATGGTTGATGCGCAACCATTCCTTATTTTCGGGCAAATTCTCCTTCAGGCTGTAGTCGCGGTCGATGGTCGCACGGGTCACAGGGTTATAGGTCTCTGAATGACAGAAGGCTGCCACATGCAGACGATCCGTCTGCGCAGGTTGTTCGTCGGGCCAGCCCAAAGTAATCGTCGCCACCGGCATGACGAGTTTCGGCAACTGGAGCACGTCGATGATGCGCTCGGGAGTATAGACCGTAGTACCGAGGAAGCAGAGTCCCAGTCCGGCTGCTTCCGCGAGGGTGCAGAAGGTCTGGCAATAGAGCAAGGCATCGGTGGCAGCATTCATAAAGGAGAGGAAGTTGTCGTAGCCCGGGTCGGCCTCGCGCTCCTCGCACCAGCGGGTGGTACGATGAAAGTCGGCACAGAAGGTGAGGACCACAGGCGCTTCGGTCACCATAGGCTGATTAAAGTGGCAAGGTGCCAGTTCCGCCTTTTTGGACGTGGAGCGCGTCACCACGACACTATAAAGTTGGAGGTTGCCCATGGTTTGGGTACGTACAGCTTCATCGAGAAGTTTATAGAGCAAGGTGTCGTCCACCTCGCGTTCAGCATATTTTCTGACGGTACGTCGATTGATAATGCAATCCATAATGTTGTTTTCGTAAAAGATTAATGATTAGATTGCAAATGTAAACAATTAAGAGGTCAAAACCACCTTTCTCCCCAAATATTTTTACCTACCGGAAAAATCAATGGGATTTAACGGCGGACCACGGACAGCGGGACTTGCCCAATTTCATCAGATTGACGAACGAAAAGACAGAGCGGAAGACGGTTTCTCCCCATAGTCATCAGATCCATTCTCCCACAAATTTCACCCAGTAGCCATTGCCGAACTGCGTATGCACCCGCGTTCCGATATTCGGCAACAACTGACTGAAGGCCGAAGGCGAACTGTCGCGCAATACGCAGCCGTAACGCTTCTTCAGCAGGGCATACAAGGTGGTAGCCGAATAGAAGTTAAAGCCCTCCACTTTGCTGTCCGCAAAGACCAGACAATCGCGCAAAAGTTCTTCCGCAGGCGATACGGCACAGAAAGGCTGGTTGTTGGCCTGGATGGCGTGTTCGTCTTCCTTGGTAAACCAAAAGCGCTCACCGTCTGCGAGTTCTTGTTTCAACTGGGCGTAAAGCTGTTCGTATGCGATAGGAGTTATGCAGTCGATTTCTTCTTCCACCTCCACACAGAGGAAACGACGGCTCCCCGTCACGTCCGTAATCAGGTCGTGGCGGTTGCTCGTACCGATAAAGCTGGCGATACGGGGCACATGGATGGAATTGCGGCTGTACGCCGGACGGTAGTCGAGATCCACCATCTGCATGATGCTCTTCAACTGCGCCATACGCTTGTTGGAGAGGCGGTCAAATTCGTCGAGGTTCACCAAACCGAAGGCGGACAAACGGTGCTCAAACGCCGCGCCGCTCTCCATATTGAATTGATCGGTATAGAAAGACTGGAGTTCTGCAGGAAGCAGCAGACGGCAGAAGGTAGATTTCCCCATCCCCTGACTACTGCTCACGAGGATCGGTGCCACACTGTTGGCACGATTGCCGCCCGAGCGCATCCCAATCCACTGCGCCGTCATGGCGAGCATCCACTTGTGGAAGCCGCTAATCCATAATTCGGTAGATGCCACACGACGTGCCAAAGGGGTGACCCGGTCGATACCGTCCCATGCCGGCAAATGATTCAAATAGTCCTGGAAGGGATGGTATTGCGGAATGTCTGCAGATGCCACATAACGCTTCACGTCGTGGTCATTGCAAGAAATGCCCGCACGGATCACCCGCATGCTGATGCTGTTCAGCACAAGGAAATCCACCGGAGCATAGTCCCCCACCGCTTGTCCGTTCTCCAGTTTCACATACTCGGTGCAGGAATGCAGGATATTATAGCGGAAAGCATAGTGCGTTGCCATAAAGGTAGCCAAACGGTCCAGTGCCCGCTGATGCAAAGTGGGTTTTTCGTTTTCATCCTTCAGTGTAACTTCTTCTTTTTCTGCCGTTTGTACTGAAACGTATTTTTCAGAGGCCGGACGGAGGCTTTCCTGCGCTGCAGCCGGAGCGGAGTCACCGTCAGGTTGTACGTGGGTGGTAACGGCAGATGCAACGGACGCATCAGCAGGTGCAACCGTTTCCGCAGCTTTTGCTTTTACCACCTCATCACCTTTCAGCATATTTCCCTCATTGTCTGCAGTTTGCAAACCGTTCTCTTCTACCGATGGCCAGTCCATCTCCTGGTAGTCCACGTCGGTATTTTCCCCGTTGATCCAGAAGGCAAGCGCCTTGGGAGAATCGGACTGCGGAAGTTCCGTTGCTCCCTCCTGCCACTGCATACAGATATGGAATTCATGGTCGGCAAAGACCACCTCTGCCCTACCCTTTGGAAGGGCAGCACAACACTGCTGAAGTTCAGCGAGAAAACGGAGACTGACCTCTTGGGCAGAGACAGAAGGAACTGGTTGTTCGGGGGCAGAAGTGCCGCCCAGCAACCGACTGAAAAAGGTGATAATCTTATTCATGACATAAGGGTATTAGACTTTAAAATTACAACATTTCGAAGCCGAATGCAAGTCTTTTCACGTTTTTAACACGGCCGGTTTCCAGGTTTTGCATGGTCTGCAGAACTGCATTTTACGTTTCAGTACAATCACATCGATATCAACGTCTTACACTGAAACTTAAAATCAAAAAACAACTTTGTTTCCAAGTATCTAGAGAGGGAAAAACAAGCGTTAAGCCACCGCCCCGCAAAGAGAGTCCCATACATGCGAAAATCACAAGTAGCCAAAGGGAAGGATCGGCCCCGGTCAACCCACTGCATCCGACACCACCTCCCCAAGTGTTCCGTGACCGGTTCACCTGCGCCCATAAAAAATCCTGTTTTTCCGCACGTAAATCAAGTCTATTGCTTCATAAATCGTATTTTTCGCATGAAAAGAACACGATTTAAGACGAGGGACATGCGTCACCCCTTGAAATCAAAACCCCTATGTTTCCGACTCATAACTATTACTTTTACGAAAAAAGTAATATATAGTTTCTAAAAAAGTAATGTATTTTTCTGAAAAAAGTAATATATAGTTTTTTGTCAATAATCTCAGTATTTAAAAAAAGAACCTATGGGACAAGGAGAAGAAATGGTCTGGCGCATTATTGGCTAGCCTATGGTTATCCCAGCCTCGTCGGATAGGGCCCCTTCCCAACACGTCCGATCACACCATCACTGGCTGTCGCGACAAAAGCAGCACATCGGCGAACACAATCTGCACCAATTCGACCTGCACCAATTCACCCCCTGCGATGGCGCGCCCCATCCTCCCTCCCTTCCATCACTTACATCCCTGTTCATCGCCCGAAAAAAGTCACGCCAGCAGACAAAATTCCCCTGAAACCCGAGAAATACCTGCCGAAAAATGAAGTTTACGGAAAAAATGCACACTTTCTTGTAAAACGAGTGAAGATTCTGTGTATTTTTTCACCGAAAAGCGGGATTATTACGTATATAGTTTGTAATTTTGTCTTTGAAATCCGTTTCATGATTTAAGATCATACATTTTAATAAATTTATACTATGACATTAATCAAATCCATCTCAGGTTTCCGTGGTACCATCGGTGGCAAACCAGGTGACACCCTCAATCCTGTTGACATTACAAAATCAGTTTCGGCTTATGCAAGTCTGCGTCAGAACAAAGTAAACCTCACCTACCGTCGCAAAATCGTGGTAGGCCGTGACGCACGTATCTCCGGCGAAATGGTAACTCAGGTGGTATGTGGTACTTTGATGGCCATGGGCTTCGATGTAGTCAACATCGGTCTCGCTTCTACACCTACAACCGAACTCGCCGTTACAATGGAAAAGGCAGTGGGTGGTATCATCATTACAGCCAGCCACAACCCACGCCAGTGGAATGCGTTGAAGTTCCTCAACGAGAAGGGTGAATTCCTTCCACCTGAAGAAGCTTCTGAGGTGATACGTCTGGCCAACAACTGCAACTTCGAATATGCAGATGTGGATACCCTCGGTTGCCTCGTGATCAACAACAGCTACGACCAGCGCCACATCGAGTTGGTGAAGTCTCTCGAACTCGTAGACGTTGATGCTATTGCACGCGCACATTTCAATGTAGCCATCGATACGGTCAACTCTGTCGGCGGTATCATCCTGCCTAAGCTCCTCGGCCAGTTGGGCGTTACCCAGATGACAGGCTTGAACACTGAGCCTACCGGTGACTTCGCTCACAACCCAGAGCCTTTGAAGGAACACCTCAGCGAAATCCGCAACCTCATGCGCAAGGGCCGTCACGACATCGGTTTTGTTGTTGACCCTGATGTTGACCGTTTGGCTATGGTCTGCGAAGACGGTTCTATGTTCGGTGAAGAAAACACACTCGTGGCTGTGGCTGACTACATCCTCCAGCACACTCCGGGCAACACGGTTTCTAACCTCTCTTCTACCCGCGGTCTGCGCGACGTTACTGAAAAGCACGGCTGCAACTACACTCCTGCTGCTGTAGGTGAAGTGAACGTGGTTACCAAGATGAAGGCTACTGGTGCTGTCATCGGTGGTGAAGGTAACGGTGGTGTGATCTATCCTGCTGCCCACAGCGGTCGCGACGCCCTCGTAGGTATCGCCCTCATCCTGACTTACCTCGCTAAGACTGGTATGAAGGCAACAGAATTGCGCAACTCTTTGCCTCAGTACTACATCGCAAAGAACCGCATCGACCTCGAACCTACTACGGATATCTTCGCTATTCTCCAGAAGGTGAAGGAACTCTACAAGAACGAACAGGTTACCGACATCGACGGTGTGAAGATCGACTTCGCCGACAAGTGGGTTCACCTCCGCAAGTCCAATACTGAACCAATCATCCGTGTTTATTCTGAGGCACACACCATGGAAGAAGCTGATGCTCTCGGCAAGCAGATCATGGACATTGTGTACAACATGACACAACAGAAATAAGCCGTAGCTGCCGCTTTAGGCTAGCACTGCTTAACAAAAAATACACTTCTTTTTTGCTTTGAGTCGAGTGGGGAGTTTGAAGATTGTGGACAGCATTACCGCTGCCGCCGCTTCAAATTCCTCACTCCTCATCAATCCCCGCAACAACATGCAAAACAAAAAACTCTTAATGTTGGCACCGGCGCTGTTCCCTGCCCTCGTGGCAGCTCAAGAGCGCTACAACATCGTCTATATCATGACCGATGACCATACGGCACAGATGATGTCCTGCTACGACAATCGCTTCGTGGAAACACCCAACCTCGACCGTATTGCCAACGACGGTGTGAAGTTCGTCAACAGCTATGTGGCTAACTCACTCTCCGGTCCGAGCCGCGCCTGCATGCTCACCGGTAAGCACTCCCATGCCAACGGCTTTACCAACAACGAACACGGTATCTTCAACGGTGCACAGCAGACGATGCCGAAACTCCTCCAGAAGGCAGGTTACCAGACAGCGATCATTGGTAAGTGGCATCTCGTCAGCGAACCGACAGGCTTCGACTATTGGAACATCCTGCCGGGACAGGGTGACTACTACAACCCTACCTTCATCAATATGGACGGCAGCCGCAACGACGAGAAGGGCTACCTCACCAATATCGTGACGGACAAGGGTATCGACTGGCTGGAAAACAAGCGCGACAAGTCTAAGCCGTTCATCCTCTTCCTCCACCACAAGGCATGCCACCGCGACTGGTTGCCGGAACTGAAGTACCTCCACGAATATGAGGACAAGACCTTTGCCCTGCCGGAAAACTTCTACGACAACTACGAGGGACGCAAGGCTGCGGCTCAGCAGGAGATGAGCATCGCCAGCAACCACGATATGGATATGGCTTACGACGTGAAGATCTATCATCCGGACCAGAAGTCACGCCTCCGCCCTTCTTATCTGAACTACATCGGCCGCCTCAATACGGAGGACCGCGCGGTCTACGACCACTTCTACGACTCAATCTCCCTTGACTTCCAGAAGCAGCACCTCACTGGCAATGCACTGACGGAATACAAGTACCAGCGCTATATGCGCGACTATGCAAAGGTGCTGAAGAGTCTGGACGACAATATCGGCCGTACCCTCGACTACCTCGAAAAGTCTGGTCTCTCCAAGAACACCCTCGTGGTCTACACTTCCGACCAGGGCTTCTACATGGGTGAGCACGGCTGGTTCGACAAGCGCTTCATGTACGAAGAGTCCTTCTCTACACCTCTCGTGATGATGCTCCCTGAAGGTCTCCAGGCACGTGGCGACATCAAGGAATTGGTGCAGAACATCGACTATGCACCGACCTTCCTCGACATCGCTGGCGCCCCAATCCCTGAAGATATCCATGGTGAGTCTCTCCTGCCCCTCCTCAAGGGTGAACACCCGAAGAACTGGCGCAAGAGCCTCTACTACCACTTCTACGAATACCCTGCTGAACACATGGTGAAGCGCCACTACGGTGTACGTACTGCAGACGGATGGAAGCTCATCCACTTCTACAACGACATCGACGAATGGGAACTCTACAACCTCAACGAGGACCCGAACGAAATGAACAATATCTATGGTAAACCGGGTACCGAGAAGATTCCAAAAAAACTGCGCAAGGAACTGAAGAAACTCCAGGAAGAGTACAAAGACCCTATCCTCGAGAAGTACCCACTCTAAAACGCTGACTTCTGATAAATATAATAAACCGCAACTGTCCTGCAGCTGCGGTTTATTTTATATACATAAATCGAAAGAACCTGGGAGGGGGCAGAAGGGATTCCCAAAATTCGTGATTCCCCAAAACCATAAGGTTGCGCCAGTCCCCCACAAAAGACAAAAAAGCCCCGCCAATCACGGCAGGGCTATAATTTGTTAAAAGGAAAAGAATCTACAAAACCGGCCTACCCTTCTGTCGCAGAGGTTAGATTCGCCGGAAATGAAAACATCAAATAATATAGAAATAAAAAAATGACCATTAGTCGTGATCCGGTACCACCTCGATCAAGGAGCCATCTTCGTGGATCGTCAGAATCCACTCACTATCCCCCTTCTCCAGTTCGATTTCGTAGTAGCGGTCTCCCGGCACCTCCACGAAATTGGTGTCTTCTATGCGGAAACCAGGATAAGTGGCCTGGAGGTAGTCCGTCACTGCCTGCGGCAACTGGCCTTTGAAGTCCGTCTCCGTCTTCACCCATTTGCCCTCAGCCGTGTACCACGCCTCGCATTCCTTGTTGTCCTTCACAAATTCCGCCTTGTAGTAAGGACCCTCCTTCTCCCATTCCATCCGTACGATGCCAGGGAAGTCGGCTGCGAACTGGTTGAGCACCGCCGCCGGAATCTGATAGTGCGGCGCATCATCGTCACCGATTTCGATCACCATACCGTCCGCCGTAATGTAAAGGTCGATTTCGTGGTCGCCCTTCTCCAATTCTATTTTGAAGCAATTCAACTGCGGCATTTCCACCCAGTCGATTTCCTCCACACGATAGCCCGGATAGTGGGCATCGAGGTAGCTGCTCACCGCGGTGGGGAGGTCGCCGAAGAAGTCGGTCGCCGTCTTCACCCACTGGCCGTTGGCATTGAACCACGCCTCAGCCTCGGTGCCGTTCTTGTGGAATTCCGCCTTATAGTAGCGGCCGTCCTTTTCCCATTCCTTCACCGTCTGATTAGGATATTTGGCAGAGAAAGCCGCCTCGATGGAGTTAGGAACGTAGAAGAGTTCGTCGTCGTCATCGCAACTGCCGAACGTGAGTGCTGCGCAAAGCACCAAAGGAAGTATCTTTTTCATATATTTTCTGTCTGTAAGCGTTGATAATTAGAACCGTTAGTCGGCACCTTCCAATTAATTGTCTACATCCACCACTTTAAAGTTAGCGTCGTAGGTTACTTCTATTCCGTTTGAAAGTTTGATTTCAATATGTTTTCTGTCCTTCTCGATTCTCTGGATGGTCGCATCACTCCAGGTCTGCTTTACGTGCGATGTGATCGCTGCCGGAATGAACTGAGCCGGTACGGGCTGATTGCCACCGTTGATTTCTACCCAGTTGCCCTTGCTATCGAATTCCACTGAACCGCCATTGTTGAAGTGCACCTCGTAATTTTTGTCGAGGAAATCGCGCTCAGAGGTAGCCGATACTACGGTCAGTTTACCAAAGCTCTTCTTGAGCAGGGTTTGTGCTGTCTGTGGCAGTTCATTCACCTGGATAGGACGGTTATTGTCGGCGAGGACTGGAGTCTGGATGAGGGCGAGGCCGAGGATGAGGGCCGCGCAAGATTTTCTGAAGTTTTTCATAAGGTTCTGCATTGTAAGCAGGTTCCGTTTGCAGGCAACATCGTGTTGTATACTTGCGGTATCCTGCTTTAGTTTGTACTATTTTTATTTTGGTTCACGATGGCAAAGTTAGTAAAAGCTACGATAAAATAGCAAATGTATAGTGTATTTATTTTATATTAATATTTATTAGTACTTTCAGCTCCGCTTTGCAAGGCCCAAGGAGGCCATACAAAGCCTGTAAGGGGGGTATTTGTTTTTAAGCATCTGATAAAGAACTCAATAAGCATTAAGGTGAAGAAATGTTATTAAAATTGTACTCATTTCATATCTATATTTCATTTTTTCCTTAACCGTCATGGGGCTTTTTCCTCCAACACGATAGCGCCAGCCCCCAAAGAAGCCGTTGCGCCAGTCCGCTACAACAAAAAATTCCCCCGGCGCCCAATTTCTTGGGTGCACGGGGGACTCCATCTAAATTATGAAAAAGGTTACTTAGAGTTCAAGGTCACCGTCATGGATTTCATGCCATGGCAGACCCTGCTTGTTGAGTTCCTCCATGAATGGATCTGGATCGAACTCTTCCACGTTCCATACACCCGGACGCTTCCAGAGACCGAGCATGAACATGCGGGCACCGATACATGCCGGTACACCCGTTGTATAGCTGACACCCTGCATACCGGTCTCTTCGAAGGCAGCACGGTGAGAGCAGTTGTTGTAGACATAGTAAGTATGTTCCTTACCATCCTTGATACCGCGGATACGGCAACCGATGCTGGTTTCGCCCTCATAGTTTTCACCGAGTTCCTGAGGATTTGGCAACACGGCCTTGAGGAACTGCAAAGGCACAATCTGGTGGCCCTCATATTCGATAGGCACGATGCTCGCCATACCGATATTCTGGATTACACGCAAGTGAGTGAGGTATTCCTGACCGAAAGTCATCCAGAAGCGCGCACGCTTGATGGTCGGATAGTTCTTCACGAGACTCTCGATTTCCTCGTGGTGGAGGAGGTAGCTCTCACGTGGACCCACGTTAGGATAAGTCAGCGGCTGATGGATTTCCAGTGGTTCAGTTTCTACCCACTTACCATTTTCCCAGTAAAGACCTTTCTGTGTAATCTCGCGGATATTGATTTCCGGATTGAAGTTGGTAGCAAAAGCCTTATGGTGGTCACCCGCGTTGCAGTCCACGATGTCGAGATAGTGGATTTCGTCGAAGTGGTGCTTCGCAGCATAAGCCGTATAGATGCTTGTCACACCCGGGTCGAAGCCACAGCCGAGGATGGCTGTAAGGCCCGCCTGTTCGAAGCGTTCCTTGTATGCCCACTGCCAAGAGTATTCGAAGTGAGCTTCGTCGATCGGTTCATAGTTTGCCGTGTCGAGATAAGAACAGCCACACTGGAGACAAGCCTCCATGATGGTCAGGTCCTGATAAGGCAGGGCCAGGTTCATCACCAAGTCCGGCTTGAATTCATTGAACAAGGCGCAGAGTTCTTCCACGCTGTCCGCATTTACCTGTGCGGTTTTAATGTCATCGCGACCGATGGCTTTTACAATAGCGTCGCACTTAGACTTGGTGCGGCTGGCAATCATAATCTCGCTAAACACGTCGGTGTTCTGTGCCACCTTATGTGCGGCAACCGTGGCTACGCCTCCGGCTCCGATGATTAAAACTTTTCCCATATTTCTTACTTGTTTGTGATATTATATTCAAGGTATGACAGGACCGCTGTAGGGCAGTCCGCCCGCCGGGCAGAGGTTGCAGTACGCAGGGTGCCCAACGTTGCCACAAAGATAAACATAATTCTTTAAAGCGCCAACCTTTGGCGAAGATTTACCGCAGTCTGTCTGTCGGCAGCGCTGCCGCGCCCGCAGCTTAGCGGTTGCCGATCAGTCCCACGTCCTCCATCAGCTTGATGG
>AMCI01001172.1_pt1 | contig 12782 bp, 7 predicted proteins | sample 419838 | NCBI WGS metagenome assembly AMCI01 (sample SAMN01090643, study PRJNA158313) | gut metagenome
GGAGATACCTCGCGTTGCGTCTCATGCATAGCGGTCGAAAGAATGTCAACCACCGTACCTGCGGGAATCTTCGGCACCTGGCAATAGTCAACCGTCGGGTTTTGACGCTTTCCGTTCAAAGCGCGGACGATAGGATAACCCGTATCATCATTACGGCCGATGATGTAAAGCAGCAAGGGCAAACCCGGGGTCTCTGTCTTGCCGTCAGGCAGATAACCGTTCACACCGCGACAAAGCAAAGTCTTGCAAGGAAGACAAAGAGCCGCGTCAGCTGCCGTCATCGGAAGCGGGAACTGCTGTTTGCTCACATTCTCTTCCACTTGTTCTGAGACAGCAACCTTCGTGCGAACCTCGTCAATCATATAGTGAGCTACCTCTGGACTGTCCACCGTCACCTTCTTGCTCTTCATCATCAGCGTCATCAAGGGGGTAATGTTACCCTTAAAACGCACAATACCCTCATCAATCGCAACCTGCGACAAATGGTCCAGGCCTTCGCCCACACCACCGCCAACACCATCTACCGTGGTCGCCTGACCGGGAAGCTGAGTGTCCAAACCTGCACTACCGGGAACGGGGGCTACTGCCTTACCCGGAGCATTTACATAAATTTCTTCTGCCATTGTTCTATTCTATTTTTTTAATGAATACACGTTTCACACCTCCTTATCCCTCACGAACCACAAATTCGCCAGCTCGTAGTCTCGTCAATTCGCTTAATCTTATTCTACCTAAGAAGCACCCTCCTCCGCCAGCTCAAAGATATTCTTACGATGCTTCCTAAGCGGTTTCGCAGCGTTGTTGCTTCCTTGAAGCTGAGGAGTACCATCACCAGTTTTAGGTTTACGGAGCTTCTCTTCTATCTTCTGATTACGCCCTGCAATCCGACCTTCATCCGCAGCGGCCATCACATCGCGGTCATGGTTCACGGCCTTCAGCGCAAGGTCTATGTCTTCCTCTTCAATCTTGCCCATGATTCCATTCGAAGCAATGCGGCTCAACACCCTGTAAGCCGCATCAATCTCATCATCACTCAGCCCGCGTTCGGCCTGCACCTTGTCAAGCAAAGCAAGCGACTCTTCCAGGTTACGCTCATACATTTCGTCAAGCTCCTTCGATTTCGCCAGACGTTCCACATACTCTTGGTTAGCCTTGGCATATTCCTCCTGCTTCTCTGGGTTGTTTAGCAAGTCCGTAATACCTTCCACACCCAAGCGTTTCAGCACATTGACAAGGGGATCAACACCACGAGCCATGTCTGTAAGAAACTGCGCGTTGCGAGGGTCTTTGGCCAACAAGTCCGAAAGTTGACGCTCGCTTTCCTTGTAGTGGTTTATCTCCTCGTCATACGAATTGTAGTCATCATCAATCTGACCAAACAACGTCTCGTCGTCATCCAGCTCATCACCCGGATACTTTTCCTTGTATTTTTCCTTCAAGCGTCCAGCCACCCCGTCACGCCTGCTCATTTTCTTAGCATCTACTTCTGCCATATCATTAAACATTACAAAATGAATGCTACAAAAGTAGAAGCATCCGTTACACATCTCACGTTATCTTTTGTGACTCACCCGCATAACCTAAACAATCACTCCAACTAAAAATAATTACCCTACTGTATATCACTAACTTTGTAATCATCATCTACTTAATAAAACACAAAGCAAAATGAAACATTACGGTTGTACACTCGAATTTACCGAGGAACGTAATGGGGAGTTAATGAGGGTATATAGGGAATTAATCAACGAGTGTAGGTATGTGAGTATACCTGAGCTTTCAAAGCGAATCGTATCCACACCTTGTTCGCGGTTTTGGGTGAGTGAAGAGCGAGCCACTGTTGTCTGTGCTGCTTTAATGAGAGGAGACAAAAGCGTACTCAAGGGGATGAGGAGAACCAAGCGCGAGATGTACGAAGAAATCTATCGAAGAGTATTGATCGGAAAAATGGCCAACCCACAAGCCAAGGTGGCTAGGCTCGTAAGCAGAATTGTTTATTCACCGGCACCCTGCTTCTACATGCAAGCAAGGTCGGCCATGGAAGCTATTTATCGAATCAAGAGAAACAAGAAGAACTAAGATGACAGAGATAAAACTAAAAGAGATAAAGCGCATGATGGACGACAATGCACGCCGCAATGCTGTCATGTTCGCACCCTTCAACCCAGTTACAGGAGAAGGGAGTGTAGGAAAGCGTTTCCGCTATCAAATTCCAGACTACCCCATCCCACTGCAATTCCTGCCTGTCGCCATGAAGCGCAACCCTCTGGTCAAAGCATTGGCAAAGGCTGGAAGCGTATCCATGTACCTAAAGCAACTACAGGTAACCGATTCACCCGACAACCGCGAACAACTCGTTGATGTCTTCTCCCGGTTGAGATGCCTTCATGATTTTCCATACTGGTGCGCCACACTGGTTTATATCAAGGACAAAGACCCGGGAATGCCCGACTGCCTCTTCCGACTCAACTTCCCGCAGCGCAAGTTCTGTGCAGCACTCGAAGACATGAGAACTGCTGGAAAGCCCATCCGAATCTGTATGTGTAAGGCACGACAATGGGGAGGTTCAACAGAGACTGACCTCTACATGGCATGGCTTCAACTCGTACACAGACCATCGCTCAACGGAATCATCGTGGCACATGTCAACAGCGCATCCGAGAAAATCAAAGGAATGTACCGCAAAATGCTCGATGCCTATCCTATCAATCTGCTCTATAAGCCCGGGGAAGCCTTTGACCCGAACGAAAAAAACTCGTATGGGACGGAAACTCCGATAACACACAACGGATACCGCAACGCAACTGCACCATCTCCGTTGGTTCTTCCCAGTCGCCCAATGCGGGTCGCTCGGGTGACTACGCGCTCGCTCACTTCTCCGAAGTAGGTCTCTTCCAGGACTCTGAAAAGATACACCCCGAAGACCTCATCCGTTCTGTCACTTCGGGTATTCTCTTCCGCCCCTACACCATGATTGTCTACGAATCTACTGCCGACGGAGTAGGTACATTCTTCCATAAGGAATACCTGGCAGCCGAAAAAGGAACCTCACAGTTCGCGCCCTTCTTCGTACCATGGTACGAAATCGAAAACTACCGCAAAGAGTTCGACTCCCGGGAACAACTGGAATCTTTTGCCCAGTGGCTATGGGATAACCGGAATAATGCCGACATCTCGTCCGACCGCGAAGAACCAGGGAAATACCTTTGGTGGCTATGGAAGAAAGGAGCTACACTCGAAGCTATCAACTGGTATATCACCGAACGGACCAAATACAGCGACCATGGAAAAATTGCAGCCGAATTTCCGTCCGATGCCATTGAAGCATTCGTCAATAGCGGAGCAAACGTATTCGACAAATACCAGGTCGACGCGCTCAAGAAAACCTGCCGCGCCCCCATCTATGTAGGCGACATTTATGCCGATGCCGACGAAGGAGAAAACGCATTGATCAACCTGCGCTTCCATCAGGACTGCCAGGGACTCCTGTGGGTTTGGTCTCTACCCGAAACCGATGACGAAGAAGAAATCACCGACCGCTACCTCACCGTTGTCGACATTGGCGGACGTTCATCCAAGGCTGACTGGAGTGTCATCGTAGTTTTCGACCGCCTGCGCATGATAGACGGGGGGGTACCCTCCGTCGTAGCTCAGTGGTACGGACACATCGACATGGACTTACTTGCGTGGAAAGCCGCCCAGATAGCTGCCTTCTACAACAACTCCCTGTTAGTTATCGAAAGCAACACCCTCGAAACCCACGACCGCTCCCGAATGGTCGACGGTGACCAGTCCCTTTACATCCTCAGTCAGATTGTAGGAGTCTACCCAAACCTCTACGCACGTCCACAGTCCGATGACGAAATACGACAGGGCATGCCACGCAAATGGGGATTCCACACCAACGTGGCAACAAAGCCAAAAATCATCTCCACCCTCATCAAGGTCGTACGCGAAGCGGCCTACATTGAGCGCGACCAGCGTACCCTCAACGAGATGCTGGTCTACGAACGAAAGCCCAACGGCTCCTTCGGTGCCGTCATCGGAGCACACGATGACCTGCTCATGACCCGCGCCATCGGACTACACATCTGCTACAACGAAATGGAACTCCCAACCATCATCCGCCGTGAGGATCGTAATACCGGAAAACTCCGTCACAAAGCTATCTCCGCTGCCACAATTGGATAAATCCTCTTCAATACGCTTTCTAGGAAGTTCTCGCAATATCGCCAAGATTCGCAATCTCGTCACATCGTCAATTCGCCTACCTCTCCATAATCCCACAACATAACCTGCCCACTCCCGACTTCTCATCTACCTTTGTCCCTCAATAAATCAAAAAAACAGACAATGAATTTGCATAGACTCAGTAAAGTAAAGCCTGCCCAGCTCGACAGCGTACAGGTCAGCAAGCAGGAACCGGGTGGCGAAAACCGCCGAGCCATGGATGTTCTCTTGCAGGCTCAGGCATACTACCAGGCCATGAACAAGTTCCGCAACGACCGCGAACGAAACAAACGCTACAACTACGGTGACCAGTGGGGGGACAAAATCTGCGTGGACGGACGCACCATCACCGAGGAGCAATATATCCTCGAACAAGGCAACGTACCGCTCAAGAACAACCTCATTCACCGACTCGTCCGAAACGTCATCGGCGTATTCCGGCAGCAATTCACCGATCCTACCTGTATGGCACGCGACCGCGAAGAAAAGCCACTGGCCGAAACCATGAGTACCGTTCTTCAGTACAACATGCAGCTCAACCGAATGAACGAAATCTACGCCCGTACCATGGAAGAGTTCCTCATCTCCGGACTCATCGTTCACAAAAAATGGTACGGGTGGCGAAACGACAAGATGGACTGCTGGACCGACTACGTACAGCCCAACAACTTCTTCATCGACAACCACATGCGCGACTTCCGTGCATGGGACTGTTCGCTCATCGGCGAAATTCACGACGTCAGTTTCGAGCAAGTCGTACAGCAGTTCGCCCGGTCACCCAAAGACTACTTCCGACTCGCCGAAATCTACCGCACAGCACGCGATTCCGGGCGTTTCTATACAGCTTGGGAACACTTTGGCTATCCTCGGGAACACTGCAACATCGACTTTCTCGTACCCCACAACGTCACACTCTGCCGTGTAATCGAAGTTTGGCGCAAGGAGACTAAGCCGCGTTTCCGTTGTCACGACTACAACAACGGTGACATTTTCAAAGTCGACGAACAAGACTATCAGACGCTCATAGCGCAGGAGAATCAAAGCCGCCTCCAGCGAGCGCAAGAAGTTGGCATGCCTCTGGAAGAAGTTCCGTTGATTGAGGCTGAATGGTTCATGGACTCTTACTGGTACTACTACTTTCTTTCTCCCTTTGGCGACATCTTAGCAGAAGGCGAAACACCCTACAAACACCGCTCTCATCCCTACGTAGTCAAAGCCTATCCATTTATCGACGGCGAAATCCACTCCTTCGTTTCCAATATCATCGACCAGCAACGATACACTAACCGACTCATCACGCTTTATGACTGGATCATGCGTGCCAGTGCCAAGGGCGTACTGCTTATTCCCGAAGATGCCATTCCAAAACACATGTCTCCCGAGGACTTTGCAGACACCTGGACTAAGTTCAACGGCGTTGTCGTCTACAAGGCCAAACCGGGGGTTCCCGCCCCCCAGCAGGTAAGCTCCAACAGTACCCACATCGGCATACAGGAGCTGCTTCAACTGCAAATCAACTTCTTCGAAGACATCAGCGGAGTCAATGGAGCCTTGCAGGGAAAGCAGGGATATTCCGGCATGAGCGCGGCACTGTACACCCAGCAGACACAAAACGCCACCACTTCCCTGCTCGACCTGCTCGACTCCTTCCAGGAGTTTGTCAAGGATGCCGCCTACAAGGACGTGAAGAACATGCAGCAATTCTACGACAAGAAGCGTCTTTACAACATCGTAGGCCGCAACGGCATGACCATCGAGTACGACCCCGAGAAGATTCAGGACGTTGAGTTCGACCTCAACGTCGTACCCTCACAGGCCACCCCCGCCTACCGCGCCATGGCCAACGACTTCCTCATGCAGATATGGCAGAGCGGACAAATCTCGCTCGAACAACTCCTCCAAAACGGAGACTTCCCCTTCTCCGACCAGCTTCTGCAGTCCATACAGGCACAGAAAAAAGCCACGCAGCAGGCTACCGATTCTGCTAAAGCTCAGGAAGCTCCCTTCTCTCCCGAACTACAGTCCCAGCTTGAACAAGCATCACAGGGAGCAAACCCGGAAGCCGTCAGCCAGCTACAACAAGCCTTGCGCACACAGCAATAACCGCCTTCGCACTTTTACGCACTTTGCGCACAAATTTCAGCGCACTTTGGCGCAGTTGCGCATCCATAAACAACAAATCCCAGCTGATTATCAAATTTCAGCTGGGATTTTCATGATATTTCTTGCCATACCACAATCTCACCAAAGAGCCACCTTGCCCAATGAGCCTAAATCAAGTGTAGCCGCTTTCGCACCCATCGCCTTAAAAACCTTTACGATAGTGGAATAAGTAATACTCTTGCCGCTCTCAATCTTAGAGATTTGTGACGCCTGTACGCCAACCAATTCCCCTAATTGCTTCTGAGTCAACTGCTGCTTCAAGCGCGTTTGTTTTATAGCCTCACCAATAAGGTAAGCCTCTATATCACTTTCAAACTTATCACGTCTCGGAGTTCCTTTAGCACCAAACGTCTCATCCAACATTTCTTCGTGAGTATAAAGTTTCATATCTATCTTATTTAGACTTGTATTCAAAATATTCCAACCTGATAGCCTCTGCCCTCGCTATTTCCTTGCGAGGCGTTTTCTGGGTCTTTTTCTGAAAGCCATGTGTTGCTATAACCAACGCTTCCTTCTCCGTATCCCAAAAAGCCAGCAAACGATAACAGTTACCTGCATAAAGTGTACGGAACTCCCAAATGTTCGTGCCTTCCAACTTCTTAAAAAGTTCCTTGTCTATTACATATTGACTCTTGGTCAGATTGTATTCAATCTTTTCCCGAATCTTCTGTGGCAAAGACCTCAAGAACAAAACTGCCTCATGCGTATAAACAATCTTGAATCTTATTTCCATAGAAATACATGTTACGGCTGCAAAGATATAGAAACATTCCTAAATAGGAAAGTCCAAATTCCCGTTCCATGTACTCATCATTTGAAACGCACACTCGCCATCTCGCCACTTCGCATACCCCGACAACACACACACACAAATACGGCCAGCCACCTTTCAGTGACCAGCCGTATTTCTTTCAATACACCAGAGATACCTATTCTGCTAACAAATCACCTGTCACAGCTCCAAGCCGTCCCGTACCCAGTCCAGTCAGATTGCCCAGCTCATCCACCGCCTTAAGCAGCTCCAGACGGGTCTCATTCAATTCCCCCTCCACCTGCTCGCGTTCCTCCTCGCTCAAGTCATTGCGCTTCAACACATCCTGAATCTTCCGGATGTCATTCTCGAAGAAGTCATACACCTCCATACGCTTGTAAGCGTCCGTCTTGACCAGCTCATCGATGTCCGCCTGATGGTCATCACCCAGTTCAGTCAGTTTCTGGTAGCGTCTCAACAGACGACCTGTCTCTTCCGCCTCCTTCTTCAGGTCGAAATAACGTTCCGTCACCGCGCGCCATTTCGTACGCTCGTCACCCGTGCGCAGGAACCGCGATGCAACAGGCCAGTTGCGGAAGTCATTCTCGCGCTCACCAAAGGCCGTCTCAAACAGCTTGCCTATCTGGTCAGCCGTCTGCATATAGCCGCCAAGATAGCCCTTCAACAGATGCTCCATCACGGCAGGGTTCAAATCCACCGCGCCGCCCTTCACCGCGTCACCGCCCGTCCACTCATTCAGCTGCTTGCATAGCTTCACCAGGAACGTATTCGTGTTCTTGAAAGCCTTCGTCCATTCAGGGTCTTGCTTGTTATAAGGCGTATCCTTGTAGACCGGAAGCCCAGTCCAGCTCTTGTTCGTCCAGGCTTCAGCCACTGGCTTGACCGCAGAAGGAGCCAGCGCATTGAAGTTGCCGCTCGCGCCCCAGGTAAAGTCCACCGCGCCGCCCTCCGACAAGTCAAGTGGCATCAGCTGCGAAATCTGTCCCATAGCCTGACCCGCAATCTCACCTGCCGTCATAGGCATACCGATTGACGCACGGTGCATCGCCGTATACGCCAGCTCACCCATACCGTACAGCGCGCGGTATTCCACAGGGAGCGGTACGGTAATCCAGCTCTCCATGCCGGGGAAGCGGAACACGACGTTGTCTCTTCTCACAGCATCGGGCAAGTCAAAGTAGCCGCTGCCCTCCTTGTCGTCATCATCGTCATGGAGTAAAGAAGCGATAAACGGCACAGCGTAGCCCAGTGCCATCGTAGCCAGGATGAAAGCAACACCCTTCTTCGGATTGCGCTTCACAAAGCGCGCAAAGTTGGTCGTACCCTGAATCGCCGCATTCCAAAACGCAAAGCCAAACCGACCGATACCCGACACACCACCGGCCACCTTGCCAGCCAGCGTCTGATTCTTCGCGTTGTAGAACGTACTGCCCGCACCCTTCTTGTTGAAGTTCACGGTGATTTCCTTCGCGTCATAGATACTGCGGTCTATCGTGCGTCCGCTTCTGCGGCTCGCCATGTAGGCAGCAAAGCGCGACTGGTTTTCCACCACGCGGTTCGCATAGTCCACCAGATTCCAGACATATCTCCAACCCTTCCGCAACGGCATCTTGCCGTCGTAAAGCTTCAGCTGACGCTCAATCTCGTTCTTGCGTTCCTCAATCTGGCGGAAACTCATGTACCCCGTCTCGCCGCCGTTCGCCATGAACTCCGCAAACAGACGCTGCTTCTCATTGTTCATGTCCAGCTTGCCATGCTCATAGAGAGAGTACAATTTTTTCATGCTGCGCGGATTAGCCTCCAACCAAGCCTCCGAAAACTCCAAGCCATACTTCTTGTCCTCCTTCAAGCCTGCCATAATGTTCGAGTAGACAGCATCACGCGCCCAGTTCGAACCCACGAAGTTAGGGTTGCGCGTCGTGTACACCTGCGACAGGTAGTTGGTCGCATTACGAACACCGCTGAGCAACGTACCGGCCACGCCGCTTGCGTCAAGGTTCGGATTCGTCAGTCCGTTCAACGCCTGCGCCGCGCGCGGACTGCCGTTAATCGTCAACACGTAGTCCCTGCCGTTTCGCTTCACGATTACCTGATGTTCGCGCAAATCCTGTTTCTCCACCACGCGGTACGGAATCTCGGGATGCTCCTTCTGACGCTTGTACTCCTTCGGGTGAGCCTTCGCCTCCGCCTGCATGCGTTCCTCAAACACCGCCATCTTGCGTTCCACCTCTTCCGGGCTGTCACCTTCTTCCAGTTTCTCCGTACCGACAATGTCACCCGACTGAGCCACACGCCACTCGTCAGCCACAGCATCATAACGCAGCCACAAGTCGCTCACGCTCACCAGGTCACTCGGGTGGTTCAGAACGAAGTTCAGGAACTTCTGCTTCACCAGCACATTGCGGTTTCCCTGCATAATCGCACGCTCAGCCATCGCCGCCATATAGGCAAACGGGTCGTCAGCCTTGCTCTTGCGTCCCTCCGCCTTCTTGATAGGCGAAGTAAACGCACTGCCGTTGCCACCGTGACCCAGGTAGTCATACACATCCTCAGCCGTCTGCCCGTCAAAGCCGCGAAGGGGAATGTAGAAATCATACATACCGCTGATTTCGTCAAACTGTTCCTTCGTGATAAGGCCTGAATCCTTCATCTTCTTCAGTGTCGCAACCGTCACACCGCGCACCGCCTTCCAAAGGTTATCAATCAGACCGCCGTCCCCGTAAGCCTGCTCAAAGTCAGCTACCAGCTGGTGCGCCGCCTGTTCAGCATCCGCCACCTTCTTCTCCCCCGTCAGATCCGTCAATCCGGCAAAGTCACGTTTCTCAATGGAGTCAAGCTTCTTCTGCAGCTCGTCACCCTCCAACTCTTCCATCGCTTTCTCCTTCGCCCTTTCACGCATCAGCGCGTTACGCTCCAGTCCGTGCTTCGCCATCATATAGTCTGTCAAAGCCAGGCGCGCCTCCTTCGAGCTGCCGAACGAAGCGGCCACCTTCATCAATGGATTAAACAGCCGTCTGCCGAACTCATCCACCTCTGCCTGATTCACACTGCTCAGACGATTCTCGCCCAGGTAAGCATTCTCAAAGCCGGGGATGTCCTCCACACGGCCACTATACCCGTTGCCCTCCGCCTTCAATACCTCCTCCATCGCCGTACGCAAACCCAGCATGCTGTCCTGCAAAGCCTCGCGCGACTGGTACAGACCGCTCTTTACCCTGCGTTCATACGCATCACGGGCTGCTGACTCATGATACGCCGTGCGATACAAGTCTTCCTCCTCAGAAGCTTTGTCTTCGCGTCTTGCTTCATCAAAGAATTGTCGTAACTTTGCATCCACAATTCCGTCAGTGGTCCCTCTCGCCCGAGTAGTTATCGGTAGCGACAAACCATTGGCGGTTTTTTCGTATAAATCAACTTCGGTCACCATAAATGAATGCGTACCGCTATTATTGCCTTCAGATTGCTGAACTGTAAATCTCACGTAGAAATCCTTACCATCTAATCTGATTTTTCCGACGTAGTTATCAAAAGCACTTACATTGGGATGTTCCTTATGTACAGTCTTGTCCGGGCGAACCATTCCTCCAAGATTATCTCCTTCTGAATAAGCAAACACAGAACCCTCAAGCAAGTCCTTCAAATAAGGAACAACATGCTTAAATAACCCCTTCTCTTTATAGATTTTCTTGAACGCACTATGATAGAACGAGATACTTCTACCGTCCTTCACCGCGTCAGGAAGTGCATTGTAAATCTGGCGTAACTCCTCCTTGCTCATTTCATTGCGCTCAACAAGCACAGGCTTCAGATGCGCAATAGCCTTCGCACGCTCACGGATCGGAAGCGCACGGGTGTTCCCACGGTTCTCCGCAGAACGGTAAGTTTCCTGCCCGTCACTCATCCGTTCCCCTGATTCGTTCTCCAGCAGTCCGAGTTCATACCGCTTGGCCACATCCATCGCACGTTTCACCATGCCCTCACGGCCAGCTCTCAAGTTCTCATGGCTTCGCCACAACAAATAACGCAGTTCGTTGTCCCCCAACTTTACCGATTTAGGCAGTTTCAGCGTACCAATGAACTTGTCAATAGCTTCCAGAACCTTCTCCTTCAGCCACGTCCACATACCACGTTCAGCCTCACTGAAGTCTTCAAAACCGCGCTCTGCCAGTCCGCCGAGATATTCGTCCACAGCCTTCGGAATGTCCCAGCCGTGTTTGCCAGCCAAAGCCATCATACGCTCGCGGACATCCGCCTTCGAATGATTGAACACCTCCATCAAGAACTCATCGTAGCCCTGCTCACCCACCAGTTCACGCAACCCCCGGTGCGCCACCACCTCATGGAACACCGTAGCCGCCACTTCCTCCACGTCCAGATGGTTCGGTACCACGACAGCTACCTTCCCCGTCCGTTTGTCATACCATCCCTTAGCACTCCTGCGCTTCACCTCCACCGCCTCATTCGGGTGCGTAATGCTGTCCACATCCGTCACGATTTCAACAGGAACGCCCAGCTGCTCAGACAAAGCCCGAGCAGCCTCCGTCATGGCCTCGGGAGAACTGACAGCATTCGCCTGCAGTCGCCCGTTCATCGCCTCGATCTGCTCGTCCGTCACATATTCAGCCTTGCCAAACGAAGCATTCTTGCTCACGCTTCCACTCGGCTTCTCGTCAATCTTCACACCCAACTTCTCCAGTTCCTCACGCACCTGCGGAGTCACAAGGTTGTAAGGCATGGCAATGCCCGTACCCTCCAGCTGCTTGGCAATCAACTCAGCCTCCTCCTTCTTCGTCAGAATACGCACAGGGCGGTCATAGCGGCTCAATATCACCTTGCGCGGATTGCCCAGCTCTGCCAGCTTACCGCTCACCGCACCGCTGTGCCAGGACATCTCGCCCACACTGTCCTTCGCCTTCTCAGCCTTGTAGAGTCCCTCCAGTTCGCTTTCGGGAACCTCCACCTCCACCACAACCAGGTTCGGACGTACAAACGCACTGGAGAACTGGTCATTCAGCACCGTACGCGAAGTGTGCGTATACGGATTGTAAGCCACCGTCAGTGCACCCTTGCCCTGCCCCTTGTCAATCGTAATGTAGAAGCTATCCTCATTCGGCATCGCCTTGCTGCCGTCCCCCCTGCGCGCCAGTTCCGGGTGTTCCTCAGCCGCCTCCCAGCGGAACTTAATCTCACTCGTTTCCTGTCCCGCCACCTTCTTTGCCATCGGGCTGTAAAGCTTCCCGTCAATCACCTGCATCGTGCGGTATACACGTACCGTACGCCCCTCTTTCGAAGCCTTGCGAAGCTCATCAAGCAGCTCGCCTTGCTCTACTTCGCGGTAGGATGCATCGTCAGATTCCTGACCTTGAACATTCGGATTTTCAAATTCTTCCACTACCTTTGCGGCAGGTGTTGAATTACTTGGGGCTGGTTCCCCGTAGCGAGTCCGCTTTGACGGTATGAGTAATTCAGCACCTTTTTCTATTTTATTGCGCAAATTATTATTGCTCTTGATGTGAACCGAACTGATATAGTCCTCTACTTCATCGCGCTTGTTGACAACGGTGATATTATAAACGTGCTTGTTTTCGGCATTCTTATAACGCTTTACATACAGCTT
>AMCI01001194.1_pt1 | contig 12725 bp, 9 predicted proteins | sample 419838 | NCBI WGS metagenome assembly AMCI01 (sample SAMN01090643, study PRJNA158313) | gut metagenome
GCATCCTCCGTGCGGAAGCCACGGAGCAAATCGGGCTTCCCCAAGATATTTCTTCCCAAAGGATGATTACGGAATATCAAATCCTCAAAATCATCAAAGATCAGTTCCGAAGGCGAATCCTCATACGACTGAATCTCATCGATGATCACTTCCGTTTCTTTTTCAATCTCATGCTGCGGGAAAGTGGAATGGAAAACAATATCCCCCAGCAGTTCCATAGCCCGCCCCAGATGCTCCGTAAGAAAAGCCGCATACACCATCGTCTCCTCCTTATTGGTATAAGCGTTCAAGTCGCCTCCCACATTCTCCATCCGGTTCAGGATGTGCCAAGCCTTGCGCTTCTCCGTACCTTTAAAAATAAGATGTTCCACGAAATGAGCCATTCCCTGCTCATTTTCCTCCTCATCGCGCGTTCCGGCGTCGATGGCAAATCCACAATAAGCTACTTTTGAAAGAGTCGGTTTATGAATAATACGCAAACCGTTGGGAAGTATATGTTCGTTCGACTGCATTTTTTAACCATCCAATTGAATTATGCTACAAAAATACAATAAAACTTATTGCCGTTTATAGAAAATTGCAGATATTTGTAGTGTATAACAGCTACAACGTATATGAAAAAGATAGGAATCTTCTGTTCTGCCTCGAATAACATTGACAAAATGTACTTCGACAGCGCCCGCCAGGTTGGTAAATGGTTGGGACAAACAGGCAAAACACTGATATATGGCGGAGCCAGCCTCGGTCTAATGGAATGTGTGGCACGCACTGCCAAGGAAAACGGAGGTAAAGTGATTGGCGTAGTCCCCACCAAACTGGAAGAAAAGGACAGAGTAAGCACTTGCCTGGATGAAATCATCCACACACGCAACCTGAGCGACCGGAAAGACATCATGACAGAAAAGTCGGACATACTAGTTGCCCTGCCCGGCGGAATAGGCACCTTGGACGAAGTGTTTCATGTCATAGCTGCAGCCTCCATCGGCTATCATCAGAAGAAAGTGGTTTTCTTCAACGAGTTTGGCTTTTACGATGCACTGCTGCAGACGCTCCGCTCACTGGAAGATAAAGGGTTCGCCCGACAGCCGTTTTCCACATATTATGAAGTGGCCAATACAATCGATGAACTAAAAGAAATAATTGACTAACAGTATGATAGACTCCATCAAACAACTCTTGCAACAAGAGGCACAAGCTGTGCTCAATATTCCTGTAACAGACGCTTATGAGCAGGCTGTAAAACTGATTGTAGAACAAGTGCATCAGAAGAAAGGGAAATTAGTGACCTCCGGTATGGGAAAGGCCGGCCAGATAGCCATGAACATTGCAACTACCTTCTGCTCCACAGGCATCCCTTCGGTGTTTCTTCACCCCAGTGAAGCGCAACACGGCGATTTGGGCATCCTGCAGAAAAACGACTTGTTACTGCTCATCTCCAACTCGGGTAAGACCCGCGAAATCGTGGAACTGACCCGTTTGGCACACAACTTGGATCCCAACTTAAAGTTTATCGTCATCACCGGTACCCCCGACAGCCCGCTGGCTCAGGAAGCCGATGTATGCCTCAGCACAGGCAAGCCGGCTGAGGTGTGCACATTGGGCATGACCCCCACCACGTCTACTACTGCCATGACCGTCATCGGTGATATTTTGGTGGTACAGACCATGAAGGAAACCCAATTCACCATTGAAGAATACTCCAAACGCCACCACGGCGGCTATTTGGGCGAAAAATCAAGATCGCTATGCGAAAAGTAATCGGCATTGGAGAAACCATCCTCGATATTATCTTCCGGGGCGAACAGCCATCGGCTGCCGTTCCGGGAGGTTCTGTGTTCAATGGCATTGTCTCGCTGGGTCGGATGGGAGTTCCTGTCGGCTTCATCAGTGAGACCGGCAACGACCGTGTGGGCCGTATCATTCTTCAATTCATGCGCGACAACCACATTCCCACCGATCATGTGAATGTGTTTCCTGACGGGAAATCGCCCGTATCGCTGGCCTTCCTCAACGAGCAATGTGATGCGGAATATCTTTTTTATAAAGATTATCCCCGGCAACGCCTGGACGTTCTCTTCCCCCGACTGGAGGAGGACGACATCGTGATGATAGGCTCTTATTATGCCTTGAACCCGGTATTGCGCGACAAAATACTCGAACTGCTGGACCAGGCACGTGATAAGAAGGCTATCGTGTATTACGACCCCAACTTCCGTGCTTCCCACAAAAACGAGGCAATGAAACTGGCTCCAACCATCATTGAAAACTTGGAATATGCTGACATCGTACGCGGTTCGAAAGATGATTTCCAATACATGTACGGTTTGCAGGATGCCGACAAGATTTATACAGATAAAATCAAATTCTACTGCCCGCGCTTCATCTGCACGGCCGGCGGAAACAGCATTATCCTACGCACCAACAAAGTCAGCAAAGATTACTCCATTGCACCACTGCAAGCCGTCAGCACCATCGGTGCCGGTGACAACTTCAATGCAGGAGTCATCTACGGCCTACTTAAATACAACGTGCGCTACCGTGACCTGGACAACATAGACGAACCTACTTGGGACCACATCATTCAATGTGGAAAAGACTTTGCAACGGAAGTCTGCTGCAGCTACCACAACTCCGTTTCAACGGAATTTGCACAGAGATACAAATAAATTACTATTAACTTTGGCTAATAATCGCAAAGGAATTACTCTATTTACGAGTAATTCTTATCTTTGCGTATCGTAATCATCAGACAAACAAACTATGTACAAAAACCTGTTAAGCTGGCTAACCATCCTATTGTCCCTAGCCTCCTGTTCAAACACCCCACCGACTATCTCTGTGGTCTGTGAAGAAAACAACATGGGCAACTGTGTAATCAAATGGGAAACAGCTCCGATGCTAAAAGGACAGGTACAAGTATATTCCTCTATTTCACCCACACAGATTCCGGAAGAGACCCCCGTTGCCATGGAAAATATCGCAGAAGAGAAAATTACCATCATTCCGCACGACCCCTCCAAACGCTTCTATTACTCCATGATTTTCAACAACAAATATAGAGTAAAAGTGGCTACACGCAACGTCAACATCCCAGGCATTCAAAATTTCCGCGACTTAGGAGGCTACAAATCATCGGAAACAGGCAAAACGGTACACTGGGGAATGCTCTACCGGTCGGGCCAGATCGACAGTATCTCACCCAACTCCCGCAAGGAACTGAAAAATATAGGCATACGCACCATCGTAGATTTACGCACCCCCAGTGAACGCAGCGTATATCCCCAACTCAAAGATAAAGATTTCCGCTTGATACACATCCCCATCAAAGAGGGAAACATGGAACAGATCCTGAAAGGAATAAAAGAGCTAAAAATACAAAGTGACACCATCTACCGCGTCGTTGAGCAGATGAACCGGAACATGGTGACCAAACAGCAGAAAGAAATCAAAGAACTGTTCAACGTCTTACTGAAACGCGAAAACTACCCGATAGTCATCCATTGCTCATCGGGAAAGGGACGTACGGGAGTCGTTGCAGCACTGACCTTAGCCGCATTGGGAGTAAACGACGACATCATCATGGCCGACTATCGGCTAAGCAATGACTTCTTCAACATCCCTAAGGCCTCAAAATACGCCTACGACCTGCCCATTCATTCACAGGAGGCCATCACAACCATTTATTCAGCCAGAGAAGACTTTCTGAATGCGGCCAAAGAACAGATAGAAAAAGAATACGGAAGCGTGCAGGCCTATCTGAACAAGGCCATCGGCCTCACACCCAAAGAAATCAAACAGCTGCGCGACATACTGCTTGTAAACAATTAAAACGTCTCATCAGAAAGACAAAATCACAATGTTACATAAATCTGCAACAATAATCCATTCTTCTTGATATTTTTTTCGTAGAAATAACTATCTTTGCAGCCAAAATAGAAAGATATACAGATATTTAATGAAGACATTTGAAGAGCTTGGTGTTTCTCCGGAGATACGTAGAGCAATTGAAGAAATGGGATACGAAAATCCCATGCCGGTACAAGAGGAAGTGATTCCGTACCTTTTAGGAGAAAATAATGATGTAGTAGCTCTTGCACAGACAGGAACTGGAAAGACAGCCGCATTCGGCTTGCCCCTTATCCAGAAAATTGATGTAAAGAACAGAATACCACAATCGCTTATTTTATGCCCCACCCGTGAACTTTGTCTGCAGATTGCAGGCGATTTGAACGACTATTCCAAGTACATGGACGGACTGAAGGTGCTGCCCGTATATGGAGGTTCTTCCATCGACAGCCAAATCCGCAGTCTGAAAAGAGGAGTACACATCATCGTGGCCACTCCAGGCCGCTTGCTGGACCTGATGGAACGGAAAACGGTGTCGCTGTCCACCATCCGCAACGTGGTAATGGACGAAGCCGATGAAATGCTGAATATGGGATTTACCGACAGCATCAATGCGATTCTGGCTGATGTTCCTCAAGAACGAAACACGCTGCTTTTCTCGGCCACCATGAGCCCGGAAATTGCACGGATTTCCAAGAACTACTTGAACAATGCCAAAGAGATTACCATTGGTCGCAAAAACGAAGGTACAAATAATGTGAAGCATGTGGTATTCACCGTACATGCCAAAGATAAATACGAAGCACTGAAACGCATCGTAGACTACTATCCGCAGATTTACGGTATCATTTTCTGCCGCACCCGCAAGGAAACACAGGAAATTGCCGACAAACTGATGCAGGAAGGCTACAATGCCGATTCACTGCACGGCGAACTCTCGCAAGCGCAACGTGATGCAGTGATGCAGAAATTCCGCATCCGCAACCTGCAACTCCTGGTCGCTACCGACGTGGCTGCCCGCGGACTGGACGTAGACGACCTGACGCACGTCATCAACTACGGACTGCCCGACGATACAGAAAGCTATACACACCGGAGCGGACGTACCGGACGTGCCGGTAAAACGGGGACTTCCATCGCAATCATCAACCTGCGTGAAAAAGGAAAGATGCGCGAGATTGAACGGGTTATCGGCAAGAAATTCATCCCGGGCGAAATGCCTACAGCCGCAGGAATCTGCCAGAAGCAACTGCTCAAGGTGATTGACGACCTGGAAAAGGTAAAAGTCAATGAAGAAGAAATAGCCGAATTCATGCCGGAGATTTACCGCAAACTGGAATGGCTGAACAAAGAAGACCTGATTAAGCGGATGGTTTCACACGAGTTCAACCGCTTTGCCGAGTACTACCGCCACCGTCCGGAGATTGAACAGCCGTTGGACCCGCGCAGCGAACGGAAAGCCAAAGACAACGGTGCCGGAAAACGAAGCCGCAAAGCAGCACCGGGATTCACCCGTCTGTTTATCAACCTCGGAAAAACAGACAATTTCTTTCCCGTGGACCTCATCACACTGCTGAACAACAACACCCGCGGACGCATCGAACTGGGACGCATCGACATGATGCAGAACTTCTCTTTCTTTGAAGTGGAAGAAAAGGAAACCAAGAATGTAATGAAAGCCTTGAACCGCACCAAATGGAAAAACCGTAAAGTAGTGGTGGAGGTTTCTAACGAAGACGAAACAACCGACAAGAAAAGCAGTAAGAAAGAAGGCAAGAGAACCGGGAAAGAAGACAAAAAGGCCGAAAAAAAGAACAAACCAAGCAGAGCGGAAAGAGGATACACCGAAGCCCGCGGACCTAAGAAAAAAGACGATTGGAAAAAGTTCTTTGAAAACTAAAGACTGACTCACACAGCGGCATGACGCCGGTTAAAAAGACAAAGGTGTGTTGAAACAGGGCAGATCCCTTTTATTCAACACACCTTTTTTTATGATTACAGAATTACATACCTATTGAATCGGCCAGGCAAATCAAAAAGAGCCGTTCACCAGCTGCAATTCCTCAATGAGTTTCGTTGCCTTACCATACTTTTCAATGATAAAAAGCATATAGCGCACATCCACCCCGATGCAACGCTGCAAGTTGGGTTCAAAGAGGATATCCCCACTCATGGCCTCCCAGTTACCATCAAAAGCCAGCCCAAGCAATTCCCCCCTGCCATTAAACATCGCACTGCCCGAATTTCCTCCCGTAATGTCATTATTAGAAATGAAACAGACATTCATAGCCCCCTCCTTCGTGGCATACGGACCATATTGGCCGGAAGAAAGCAGATGCAGCAATTCAGGCTGCACAGCAAAATCCACGTCCTCGCTATGCTCCTTCACCTTCTCGAGAATCCCCTTCACAGTCGTACAATAATCATACTCCACTCCGTCGGCAGGAGAATATCCGCCTATCGTACCAAAACTCAGACGCATCGTCGAATTGGCATCCGGATAGAAATGACGATCGGCATACATCCAGCGCATGGCAGCATTCAACAGGCGCTCTCCCCGCTCGATACGCTCCGAAGCCTGAGAAACCGACTGACTCATCTCGTAGTATTTCATCAGCAAATCCAGACTCAGCGAGACTGCCGGGTCATCAAAAACAGAATAAGTAGAATCCTGTTCCAAAAAACGCTTGAATCCACGGGGAGAAGTCATATCCGAACGCTGGTACAACGAATCAACAAAAGCCGTCACATTCCCCTGATAACAATGATCAATCGTATCATAGAGAGCCGGTAAATAAGCACTGTCTACTTGACGCCGATATTCCTTCAACATGGCCACAAATACCTCTTTATCTATTGCCAAATCCAAATCCTCGTATTTCTTCAGCAAACTTTTGATATGAGCTACCACCAGCTTCTCCTCATCCTCAAAATCAAAGTTCATGATTTCCAAAGCCAGCTGCACCAATTCAGGCCCATTGATAAAAGCCTCACCCAAATAAGCCAATGCCCGGTTCACTTCCCTGCGGCTGTTGTAATCCAGTTCGAGCGAACTGAACAGATGCAGCAGATTCTCACGCTCCTCGGGATGAGCATACAGCCATTCCCGCAAAGAAGCCTCCGCCGCCCGTTTCTTCTCAATCACCTTCAGTTTACGGATAGCCTTGTTCGTACCAATACTGTTTTTCCAATAATTAGAACTCACGTCATATTTGGATGCATACTTGATACGGATATCCGGACGGGCATCCATCTCCCGTTTCCACACAGCCTGCTTCACTCCCCGCACATCAATCATCGCCTGATTGACGCCTGTCATCATCTCCTCAATACCATAAGACGACAAATACCGCTCCGTACTACCGGGATAGCCCAACGTCATACAGAAATCCCCCTCCCGATAGCCGGCCAGCGAAACCGGGGCCACATATTCCGGATGATAAGGCACATTCTCGGGCGAGTAATCAGTCGGACGATTCTCTTCATCCGCATAAATGCGGAAAACGCTGAAATCTCCCGTATGCCGGGGCCACATCCAGTTATCAGTGTCCCAGCCAAACTTACCCACCGAAGAAGGAGGAGCGAACACCAGCCGCACATCATTATAATCACGATATACCGACAGCCAAAACTCGTTGCCCGCATAATAAGCATCCACCACCCCCGTAAGCGTGGTATCCTTTTCCGACACCTCCCTGCCGATAACCGTCATCATCGAATCGACGGCCGCCTGCCTTTCCGACTCAGTAAACGAAGAGCGCACAGCCGAGAGTACCCGTTGGGTGACATCCTCCGTACGGATCAGGAAGCGCACAAACAGTTCGGGATTCGGCAATTCCTCCTCCCGGCTACGGGCCACAAAACCATCCTTCAGATAATCATGCTCCACCGTAGAATGCTGCTGGATACTACTGAAACCACAATGATGATTCGTAAACACCAGTCCGTCTTCCGACACCACCACCCCGGAACAGAAACCACCGAAACTGACCACTGCATCAGCCAGACACGCCTTTTGAGGATGATACAGCTTACGTACAGGCAACTGCAATCCAAGCTCCTTCATCACCCGGTCGGTCTGCTTGTTCTTTTTCAAATCTCCCAAGAGCCACATCCCTTCATCCGCACACACATTCACCACGCAAAGCAGGCACCCTAGAAAGATAAGAGCGGTCAGTTTCGATTTCATACCACCATCCGATTTTTAAGTTATTTCGTAATCAGCCTCAACTTCTTGGCACCTACCCGCGCCTTCAGCCAATCACTAATTTTAGTCTTTTCCGCTTCAGTGGGCTGCTTGGCAAATTTCATCACAGCCAACGTCACCGTATCCGTCTTCAGAGAATCTACCCGCACCTCCAGCGAACGGGCAATAGACAAGGTATGAATAGACGGATAAAGCACCTTCAACTCCGGTGCAAGCGTACGGCTCAACGCATCATACTCCTTATACTGTTCGAGCGTTTTCTCCAATTGCGTGATTCTGTCGTGCTGCTCCTGCAGTCTCCGCTCACTGTTTTCATAAAAATCCTCCATCACCATCGCACGGATAGACGACACATCCAGCGCCTCGTTGTTCATCCCCTGCAGCACAATCAACTTGCTTTCATCCAGTTTATAATCCTTCATCTTACTGCGGGCAATGGAAATCGATGCATCTGGCACTTCCGATCCCATGAGCACCACCCGAATTTCCTTCTTCTCATAATTGATCTTCTTATCCAGCACCTGCGTATTCTCAAACACCAGCTGCTCATTGACAAAGCGGTTGGCAGCAGCTTCGTAGAACGTACTCTTGATAATACCATAAGTAAGATATACAGCCGGACACATCGTCACAATCACAATAAAAATAATCGATTTACGTACCGTTTTTTCCCGGGCCTTATCCACAAACTCTTTCCGTTTGAAATGCATCATACGCACTCCGATGAAAGTAGCCAAACTGATAAAAACAGAATTGATAAAATAAAGATAGAAAGCCCCGAGAAAATAAATCAAGTTGCCCGAAGCCAACCCATAACCGGCCGTACAAAGAGGAGGCATCAAGGCAGTAGCGATGGCCACCCCCGGAATCACATTCCCCTTTTCCTTGGTTGAAAGAGCCACCACACCGGCCAAGCCACCAAAGAGTGCAATGAACACATCATAAATAGTCGGTGAGGTACGCGCCAACAACTCCGACTGGGAACCAGCTATCGGAGCCAGCAGAAAGAACACGGTGGCCGTCACCACACTGAAAGCCGTCGTAATGAGAAAACTCTTCAGCGAACGCTTCATCAATTCAAAATCATTCAGTCCCACCGAAAGGCCCACTCCCATGATAGGTCCCATCAGCGGAGAAATCAGCATGGCACCGATAATCACCGCCGTAGAATTCACATTCAATCCCAGCGAAGCCATAAAAATGGCAAAAATCAAGATCCACAAATTGGCCCCTTTAAACTCCACCCCCTTTCGGATAGAATCCACCGTTTCCAACTCATTTTCCTTATCTTTTTTCAAATCCATATACTCCCTCAGAAAAGAGCGTATGGCAAACTTATTCCGTTCAGCAGTCTTCATAGTCATTTTTTATTTATTAATTGGTTAATAACAGGAATTTGATTCAAAGGTAAATCTTTTTTTATAATATAAGCAAGAAAGAAGCACAAAAGAACACTGCGGAAAGCCAGTCGCAATACCATATTCGAAACAGGCACCTGCGTACCTACCACATACAACAAAGCTGCCAGCAGCACATACCCGCCGATACCTTTCAAATCGTAGCGGATGGGATACTTTTTCTGCCCCATTCCATAAGACAGCAACATAATCGTGCCATAACCGGCCACAGAAGCCCATGCAGAAGCCATATAACCATAACGGGGCACCAGTGCCATATTCATCAACACGATGATGGCACATCCAATCAAAGAGAAATAAGCCCCCCACCGCGTTTCATCAGTCAGTTTATACCAAAAAGACAAATTAAAATAAACCCCCTTGCAGATTTCAGCCAGCATCACAATCGCTACCACCCCCAATCCTTCCCAGTAGCCCCGAGCCACCAGGTAACGCAGCAAATCGAGGTAGAACATCACAGCCAGAAAAGCCAGCAACGAGAAAATCAGAAAATACTTCATAGCCGCTGCATACATCGCCCGGTTGTCGCCTTCCCGACTCTTGCCAAACACAAACGGCTCATACGCATAGCGAAAAGCCTGGGTAAACATCGCCATCACCATCGCAATCTTGCTCGAAGCCGCATAAATGCCCAGTTGCACCAATCCCTCCTGACGGTTCTCAAACAGATACGGATACATCATCTTATCCACCGTCTGATTCAAGATACCTACCAGCCCCAGAATCAAGATAGGAAACGAATAGACCACCATCCGCTTCAGCAAAGCATAGTCCAGCCGATAACGGAAACCCCGCAATTCAGGAAGAAAGAAAAACAACTGAACAGAAGAAGTAATCAGATTGCTGACAAAAATATAGCCCACCAGGTAATCCGGATCATAAAACCAAGACACAGCAGCCGGACAATGCACACTCAGCCACGGACACAGCAGCAGAAAGAACAAGTTCAGTCCGATGCCACCAACAATGGAAAACAACTTGATAGCGGCAAACTTAACCGGCCTCTTCTTATAGCGCAAATAAGCAAAAGGAATGCACTGAAAAGAATCCAGCGCCACCACCACCACCATCATGGCAATAAACTCCGGATGCTGTCCATAACCGAGCACCTCCGAGAGAGGATGCAGAAACAACAGGCAAAGCAACACAAACACCAGCGACAGCCCGCCCACCGAGAGCAAACTGTTGGCATACACCTTCACCGGATCCTCATCCGCCCGGTTGGCAAAACGGAAGAACCCCGTCTCCATCCCAAAAGTCAGCAAAACCAGCATCAGCGCCGTAAATGCATAAATGTTCGACACCACGCCATAACCACCGTTGGCGGCCGGCAACACAGCCGTGTACAAAGGTACCAGCATATAATTGAGGAAGCGGCCCACGATGCTGCTCAGTCCGTAAATAGCCGTATCTTTTGCTAATGATTTCAGTCCTGCCATAAGCTAAGATTTTTGCAGATAATCCATATCCATAAAAGAACTATCCATATCCATAAAAGAAGATTAGGAAGATTCCCTCCCTAATCGTTAAACAATGTTTGCTGACTGCCATGAATACTTCTTCCCAAATGCTTGTAAGCCAGTTCGGTAACCTCCCTGCCCCTCGGCGTACGTTTAAGGAAACCCTCCTTGATAAGGAAAGGCTCATACACCTCCTCAATCGTTCCCGCATCTTCCCCCAGCGCCGTGGCAATGGTGGTCAGTCCCACCGGTCCTCCTTTAAACTTATCAATAAGGGTACAAAGTATCTTATTGTCAATCTCATCCAGTCCGTAGCGGTCGATATTCAGCGCCTCCAGTGCAAACTTGGCAATCTCCGTATCAATAGCCCCCGTTCCCTTCACCTGTGCAAAATCGCGCACCCGGCGAAGCAAGGCATTCGCAATACGCGGAGTCCCGCGACTGCGGGAAGCAATCTCCGAAGCAGCCGGCAAAGAACACGGCACATCCAGAATGGAAGCCGAACGCCGAATAATGGCGCTCAGAATATCATCATCATAATACTCCAAATGCAAGTTGATGCCAAAACGGGCACGGAGCGGTGCCGTCAGCAATCCGCTGCGCGTGGTAGCCCCTACCAACGTAAAAGGATTCAAGTCAATCTGAATGCTGCGTGCCGACGGACCCTTATCAATCATAATATCAATCCGGTAGTCCTCCATGGCCGAATACAAATATTCCTCCACCACAGGCGACAGCCGGTGAATTTCATCAATAAAAAGCACATCATTCGGTTCGAGGCTTGTCAGCACCCCCGCCAGATCACCCGGCTTATCGAGCACCGGCCCAGAGGTCACCTTAAACCCCACCCCCAGTTCGTTGGCAATGATATTCGAAAGCGTCGTCTTTCCCAATCCCGGAGGACCGTGCAGCAACACATGGTCGAGCGCTTCTCCCCGAAGGCGGGCCGCCTTCACAAAAATGCGAAGATTGTCCACCACCTTATTCTGTCCGCTAAAATCCTCAAAATTCAGCGGGCGGAGCGCATTTTCAAAGTCCCGTTCGCGTGAAGTGAGCGGATGTTCGCGTATGTTAAAATCTTCCTGTTCCATTGATTTTTTCAAAAGTAAAAGACAAAGATAGAGAATTACATTCATTTTCAGCCTAAGAAAAGAAAAGAAATTAAAACGTAATAACTACTTTTGCATCGTTTGTATACACATACTCAACTATGGTTTTAAATTACATTTGGATTGCCTTTTTCCTTATAGCATTCATCACAGCCCTTGTGAAAGTCATTTTTCTAGGAGACCTGGAGATATTCACCGACATCATGAACTCCACTTTCGACTCCTCCAAGACCGCTTTTGAAATCTCTTTGGGACTGACGGGTGTACTGTCTCTCTGGCTGGGCATCATGAAAATCGGTGAAAACAGCGGACTCATCCACTCCCTGGCCCGCTTCCTGAGCCCCGTGCTCTGCCGCCTGTTTCCCGACATACCCAAAGGACATCCCGCTCTGGGCTCCATCTTCATGAACATGTCGGCCAATATGCTCGGACTCGACAATGCCGCCACCCCCTTGGGACTGAAAGCCATGAAGGAACTGCAGGAACTAAATCCGCACAAAGACACGGCCTCCAACCCGATGATCATGTTTCTGGTCATCAACACCTCCGGCCTCATCATTATTCCCATCAGCATTATGGTTTACCGGTCGCAAATGGGAGCTTTACAACCCACAGACGTATTCATTCCGATTCTGCTGAGCACCTTCATTTCTACACTGGTGGGCGTCATCACGGTGAGCATCAG
>AMCI01001205.1_pt1 | contig 12703 bp, 12 predicted proteins | sample 419838 | NCBI WGS metagenome assembly AMCI01 (sample SAMN01090643, study PRJNA158313) | gut metagenome
AAAAACGATTTCATTTCGCCCAGATGCAGTGTTGCGCAAACGCCTTCAGCATGTGTGTATTCGCCAGCATAGCGAAACTAATCATTCGGGCTGTCTCAGTAGGGAGATGATTGATGAGCGCTTGGCTGACTACTTTCGTACTCATGATTTGCTTACGCGCATTGACTTTCAGCAATTGTGTGCTTTTACTTGCACTACTGCTAATCGTCATTTGCGCCGTTTGCAGGAAGAAGGTAAGTTAAGAAATGTAGGGCGTGTCAAGCAGCCGATGTATGTAGCAGTCTCGGGCTGGTATGGTGTGTCGGAAGAATCGGCTGTTCGCTATAAGGAGTAGGATGTGTTGATGAGGAATGTTTACTACTAATTTACTGATTTAGAATAGTCGATATTGTACACTTTGACAATGTTGAAAAAAAATGAGGCTGATGGTGAATTATTTATCCGTATAGATTGAAATAATTTGATTTATAATGTATTAACCTGTTGATAACTTTGTTGATAACCATGTTGATAACAGGAAGGAAGGGGGATAAGGGGTGGTTAGTTTGAGTATCAGTATAAAAAAAGAAGAATCGCAATTTTTGTGATTCTTCTTTTAGTGAGTTGCGGAGATCCGACTCGAACGAATGACCTTTGGGTTATGAGCCCAACGAGCTACCAACTGCTCCACTCCGCGATGTTTTTGTTTTACGCTTGCAAAGGTACGGCTTTATTTTGATTCTGCAAATTATTCGAGCATTATTTTTTATAATATTTTTTCGTTATTCTGTATCTATTTGATAATGAACGTTGTATTGCGAAAAATAATTTTTTAATAAAATATACATGAATGTGAATAATCTATTCATTTACTTGTATGGTCTAAAGAAAAGAATTACTTTTGCTCAAAATAATCAGCAATGTGCAATTTATAACCTATGACCGTATCCAAGACAAGAGCCAAATTAGTAGATGTTGCCCGTCAGCTTTTTGCAAAGATGGGGGTAGAGAATACTACCATGAACGATATTGCTGTTGCTTCTAAGAAAGGTAGAAGAACATTGTATACCTATTTTAAAAGCAAGGATGAAATTTATTTGGCTGTAGTTGAATCGGAATTGGACATTTTGTCGGATATGATGAAGCGGGTGGCCGAGAAAAATATTTCACCGGATGTCAAGTTGCTGGAACTGATTTATACCCGGCTGGATGCGGTAAAAGAGGTGGTCTATCGAAATGGAACGTTGCGTGCCAACTTTTTCCGCGATATCTGGCGTGTAGAGAAGGTGCGTAAGAAATTTGATGCTAAGGAAGTGCAGCTTTTTAAGACAGTGTTGCTTGAAGGGCAGGCCAAAGGGGTTTTTCATGTGGATGATGTGGATATGACAGCCGACTTGATACATTACTGTGTGAAGGGAATTGAAGTACCTTATATACGTGGACATATAGGAGCGCATTTGGATGATGAAACGAGAAATAGGTATGTGACGAACATCGTGTTCGGCGCTTTACATAGAACTGAAATTTAATTAAATAATATTTAGTATGGGATTATTAACTGGAAAAACTGCCATTGTAACGGGCGCTGCTCGCGGTATTGGTAAGGCTATTGCACTGAAGTTCGCTTCTGAAGGTGCAAACGTTGCATTTACAGACCTTGTTATTGATGAAAATGCTGAAAATACAGAGAAGGAATTGGAAGCATTGGGTGTGAAAGCCAAAGGGTATGCTTCGAATGCGGCAAACTTTGAAGACACAGCCAAAGTGGTAGAGGAAATTCATAAGGATTTCGGTCGGGTGGATATTTTGGTAAACAATGCCGGTATTACTCGTGATGGTTTGATGATGAGAATGAGCGAACAGCAATGGGATATGGTAATCAACGTTAACCTAAAGTCTGCGTTCAACTTTATCCATGCTTGTACGCCTATCATGATGCGTCAGAAAGTAGGTAGCATCATTAACATGGCATCTGTAGTGGGTGTTCACGGCAATGCGGGCCAGGCCAATTATGCTGCATCAAAGGCAGGTATGATTGCTTTGGCTAAATCTATTGCTCAGGAATTGGGCTCTCGTGGTATTCGTGCCAATGCGATTGCTCCGGGCTTTATCTTGACAGACATGACGGCTGCTCTTTCTGACGATGTAAGGGCGGAATGGACTAAGAAAATTCCTTTGCGTCGTGGAGGTACTCCTGAAGATGTGGCAAACATCGCTACATTCCTTGCATCTGATATGTCTTCTTATGTATCAGGTCAGGTGATTCAGGTAGATGGTGGTATGAATATGTAATGACACAACATGACTGTTGTATACGAAGATAATCATATTATTGTAGTAAATAAGACCGCTTCCGAGATTGTTCAGGCAGACAAAACGGGGGATACGCCACTTTCGGAGACTGTAAAGCAGTATTTGAAAGAGAAATATCAGAAACCCGGTAATGTCTTTATCGGTGTGACCCACCGGCTGGACCGCCCCGTAAGCGGTCTTGTTATTTTTGCCAAAACGAGCAAGGCGTTAACTCGGCTGAACGAGATGTTCCGTGCGAATGCGGTGAAGAAAACGTATTGGGCGATAGTAAAAAATGCGCCGAAAGAACCAGAGGCAGAATTGGTGCATTTTTTAGTGCGTAATGAAAAGCAGAATAAAAGTTATGCGTACGAAAAGGAGGTTCCCAATAGCAAGAAAGCTGTGTTGGACTATCGGCTGATTGCTCGTTCTGACCATTATTATTTGCTTGAAGTGAATTTAAAAACAGGACGGCATCACCAGATTCGCTGCCAGTTGGCCAAGATGGGATGTCCCATTAAGGGAGATTTGAAGTATGGTTCTCAGCGCTCCAATCCTGATGGAAGTATATGTCTGCATGCGCGCAGAGTGCGCTTTGTGCATCCTGTTTCAAAGGAGTTGATTGAACTTGAAGCGCCGCTTCCTCCAGGTAATCTTTGGAAAGGGTTTAAAGTGGAGTAGGGCTGCGGCTTTGCTTTGATAGATAAATAAAAAAACCATCCCCGGAATAGACGATCAATGTGGGATGGTTTTTTATATAGTGTGCTTACTGTTTTTCGGCAGACTATGTTGTTGCTACTTGTCAGTGTGTAAGGTATTCCTTGACAGGCTCAGCCGGATGGGTCGGTTGATGCAGTAGGTTTTGCTGCATTACTGTTCAAAGCGGCAAGTGCAACCGGCGCTGTTTCTGCAGGACCGTCTCTAGAAGTTACAGTGTTCTTAGTTGCCGTAACTCGGATGTACGTTGCATTGAGCACTGACTGGGCTGTCGCAGCTTTTGCAGTACTCTGAGCCTTTCCAAGGAATGAACCACCACAAACAAACATAAACATTGCTACTACTAATACAAATTTCTTCATATTCGTTTGCTTTGATGATGATAAATTTCAGTTTTCAATTCTCTCTCTTATATATAGTAATGTTAAGGATTTGGTTACTTCTTATTGCTTTATATCTTGATATGATTCAAATGTTGTGCCAAACGAGTGAAAGGATGTGTAAGTATTTGTGTAATAGGAAAATAAAAAGAAAATTTTTGTATATGTGTTAGGAATAGTTGGTGTAAAGTGTAGAGAATTGTGGAGATAAGTGTGGAAAAAATCCACACTTATCTCCACAATTTTGTGGCTACAATGGTATTAGAATTTTCGGAAGACCGTTGTTGTGTGTCAGTTGCCGTTGTTTGCTACAGATGAATTAGCCCTTCCGGGTGTTCCTCCTGTGGATGATTTCGATGATTGCCAGTTCTTTTTAATCGCAGAGGAGAGTTCTGGTGATTTTTTTTCAAGTGAAATGCCCTGATTTCTTTTGTAACCGGTGTTGTGCATAGATCCGAAGTAACTGCATTTGTCAATCATGCGAGGTTTGCTTTCGTTGGTCATGATGGCCAAGTGGCTGTCTTCATTGGTGAGCTGAGGCATGTTGCTGATTTCAATGATGTTTTCATAGGGAGCATGGTGCTTTTTTACCAGTGCATCAGATGATCTCGTGAGGCACACATAACTAGCTGGCGGTATGCTGATTTGCAGATTCCCATCAGAGGGTTGTAGTATGATGTTTGATTTAGTCTCTGTACTGTTTTCCCCGCAGTCTACGTAGCGTAGTAGTCGGAGTGATGGAAATGTGATGGTGGCGGGAGATGGATTATACAGTTCAATGTATTCAGCTCCGTCACTGTCGTTGTCGTACATCACTTCGTTGAGTAAAATCATACCTTTTACTTCTGCAGGCAGGTCCGGTTTTTCGTTTTCTTCCGTAGGCTCCGGTGGAATTGAAGTAATGTTCTCGTTCGATTTGCGAATGTGGTGGAAGGAAATGCCTTGGCTGCGTGTGGGTGTATATACGCAGTAGATGCCGCAACACACGGTGGTAGTGATGCTGCAGTCTTTGACTTGTTTTTCTTTTATGTATTCGCTTTCCGATTCGAGTCTTGTCCAAAAGGTCCAGTATCCGTTCGCGTCACATTCCACTTTTACATATAGCCTTGGGGCATTGATTCCTTTCATCAGTTCTCGCCCGGATGCCAGTAAGACCGACTTTGAGTCGTTTTGCCGGTAGAGAGCTACATTGTCTTTGGGACCGCCAATTTGTATGTAGTAGCCATTGAGATTTCCGGAAAGGACGGGGGAGGAAGCTGCTAGATAAAATCGGGCAAAATTGTTAGCCGATGGGTTGAAACTGAGGCGTACTCCGAATTCCCAGCGGGTGTCTGTGAGGGTAGCAGAAGGGAAGGTAACATAAGCGGTACCTGCTCGTTTTTGAGTATCGTTGAGGCGGATGCCTTCTTTACTGTTGATGGAAAACCGGTCGATGTTTCCTTCCCATGGCAGGGAGGCAGTAGCTGTATCGTCTCCATTGGTTACTGCAGGTTCTTCTTCATCGGCTGGAAGAGAGCAACTGTAGAGTAAAATCATACAGATGCTCACAAACGTGAGGGTTGCATGTGCTTTCATTGGTAGTTGTTTTTTGGGATAAAAAATCCCATTCGGAATTTTTTATTCCGAATGGGACCAGTCATTTTATAGGGTTTACATAATTGTTCCTTTCGTTAAGGAAATCCAGAACACATTACTTGATGTTCTTTACTTTAATAAGGTATTCGGCAATCTGAACTGCATTCAGGGCAGCACCCTTTTTGATTTGGTCGCCTACAATCCAGAAAGCCAGGCCGTTTTCGTTGGTCAGGTCTTTGCGGATACGCCCTACATAGACAGGGTCTTTGCCGGAAAGGAACAGCGGCATCGGGTATTCTTTTTCTCCCGGGTTGTCCTGCAGTACTAGTCCTTCACCGTTAGCGAAAGCTTCACGAGCTTCTTCGATGGAGATTGGACGTTCTGTTTCCAGCCAAATGCTTTCAGAGTGAGCACGCAAAGTCGGTACGCGAACACAGGTAGCACTTACCTTGATGTCTGAATGCATGATTTTGCGTGTTTCGTTATACATTTTCATTTCTTCTTTGGTGTATCCGTTGTCAGTGAATACGTCAATTTGGGGAATTAGGTTGAAAGCTAATTGGTAGGCAAACTTTTCTACCGTAACAGGTTCGTTGGCCAATACTTGGCGGTATTGTTCATATAGTTCGTTCATGGCTGCTGCACCGGCACCACTAGCAGCCTGATAAGTAGAAACGTGTACTGTTTTTATATGAGAAAGCATTTCGATGGCTTTCAGTGCAACAACCATCTGAATGGTTGTGCAGTTGGGATTGGCAATCACGTTGCGAGGACGTTCCAGCGCATCTTCAGGATTGACTTCAGGCACTACCAAAGGCACGTCGTTGTCCATACGGAATGCACTTGAGTTGTCAATCATCACTGTACCATATTGGGTAATGGTTTTTTCAAACTCCTTAGATGTTCCGGCACCGGCAGAAGTGAAAGCGATGTCTACCCCTTTAAAGTCATCATTGTGTTGTAAGAGTTTTACCTCGATTTGTTTACCGCGGAAAGTATAGGTTGTTCCTGCACTGCGTTTAGAGCCAAACAACACCAATTCGTCCAACGGGAAGTTTCTTTCATCGAGCACGCGTAGAAATTCTTGTCCTACGGCTCCGCTTACGCCAACAATAGCTACTTTCATTTTCTTTTTTTGTTAAATTGGTAAATAATGTTTTTTTGTCTTATTCTGTCGAATAGGTTATATTTGTTTGCAAATGTATAACATTTTGTCCTATAATCGCTATCGGATGAGAGAAAAAAGTAATTTCGACGTTTTTTTTGCTTTTAAAGAATGGGAATGAGGTAGAAAGGGAGGAAAACAGCGCCCCAATTTGGCTGATATATTGGTGGAGTGCAAACTTTTTTGTTCCTTTGCAGGAAATTGAAAAAAGCAAACGTCTATGAATCTGTTCGATTTTCATTTAGCTTTACCTATAACCGATCCTACTTGGGTGTTCTTTTTAGTGTTAATCATTATCCTTTTTGCTCCGATGATCTTGGGACGTCTGCATATTCCACATATTATCGGTATGATTCTGGCAGGTGTATTGATTGGCGAGCATGGATTTCATGTGCTCGATCGCGACAGCAGTTTCGAGTTGTTTGGGAAGGTCGGCTTGTATTACATCATGTTTCTGGCCGGGCTGGAAATGGATATGGAAGATTTTAAGAAGAATCGAACGAAGAGCTTTGTGTTCGGATGGATAACCTTCCTTATTCCGATGGGACTTGGTATATGGAGTAGTATGAGTTTGCTGGGGTATGGTTTTCTTACAGCAGTCTTGTTGGCGAGTATGTATGCTTCTCATACATTGATTGCTTATCCCATTATCAGTCGGTATGGATTGTCCCGTTTGCGCAGTGTCAATATTACGATTGGCGGTACGGCAGTTACCGTGACACTGGCATTGATTGTCCTGGCAGTGATAGGCGGTATGTTTAAAGGTACGGCGGATGGATGGTTTTGGGCATTCCTGGTGGGCAAGGTTACTTTCCTTGGTTTTCTGATTGTCTTTTTCTTTCCCCGCTTGGGACGTTGGTTTTTTCGCACTTATGATGATAATGTCATGCAGTTTGTCTTCGTCTTGGCTATGGTTTTTCTAGGAGGTGGTTTGATGGAGTTTGTGGGAATGGAAGGCATATTGGGAGCGTTTCTGGCTGGTTTGGTGTTGAATCGTTTGATACCACACGTTTCTCCGCTGATGAATCGGTTGGAGTTTGTGGGCAACGCGTTGTTTATTCCTTATTTTCTGATTGGGGTAGGTATGATTATTGATGTCCATAGTTTGTTTACTGGAGGTGAAGCGTTGAAAGTGGCGATTGTTATGACTGTGATTGCCACTTTTAGTAAGTGGCTGGCGGCCTGGATGACGCAGAAAATCTATCAGATGCACCCCAACGAGCGTTTCATGATTTTTGGGTTGAGTAACGCACAGGCTGCTGCTACTTTGGCGGCGGTTCTGATTGGTCATGGGATTATCATGGAAAACGGAGAACGTTTGCTCAACGATGATGTGCTGAATGGTACAGTGGTAATGATTCTGTTTACTTGTGTTATCAGTTCGCTGGTTACAGAAAAAGCAGCCCGTCGTTTTGCAATGGATGAAAGTATCAATACAGAAGACGAAGGCGGAAAGAAGAAAAACGAGCAGATTCTGATTCCGATAGCTAACCCTGATACTATCGAAAATCTGATCAATTTAGCATTGGTCATCAAAGATGATAAGCAGAAGAACCCGTTGATAGCCTTGAATGTCATCAACGACAACAACAGTTCGGAGAAGAAAGAACTGCAGGGAAAACGGAATTTGGAGAAAGCAGCTATGATTGCAGCAGCTGCCGATGTGCCTGTTAATATGGTGAGCCGTTATGATTTGAATATTGCATCGGGCATTATTCACACAATTAAGGAATACGATGCGTCGGATGTAGTTATCGGTTTGCACCGTAAGGCGAACATTGTCGATCCCTTTTTCGGGCATTTAGCCGAGAGCCTTCTGAAGGGTACTCATCGTGAGGTGATGATTGCTAAATGTCTGATGCCTGTCAATACATTGCGGAGAATTATTATTGCTGTGCCTGCCAAAGCGGAGTATGAAACAGGTTTTGTCAAATGGGTGGGACATTTCTGTCGCATGGGAAGTATTTTGGGATGCCGGGTACATTTTTTTGCCAACGAGCGCACCTTGATGCGTCTTCAGCAGTTGGTGAAAAAGAAATTTGCTGCCACGCCGACGGAGTTTTCTGTCTTGGAGGAATGGGATGATTTGTTGTTGCTCACAGGAGAGGTGAGTTACGATCATCTGCTAGTAATCGTTTCCGCCCGTCGCGGTTCTATTTCTTATGATCCCTCTTTCGAGCGTTTGCCGAATCAGTTGGGTAAATATTTTGCTAATAATAGTTTGATTGTTTTATATCCTGATCAGTTTGGTGATCCGCAGGAGATTGTTTCTTTCTCCGATCCTCGTGGGCACAACGAGTCGCAGGTGTATGAGAAAGTTGGTACTTGGTTCTATAAATGGTTAAAGAAGAATTGATGGAAGAAAAAGGTTGGCAGCAGCGTACAGCGCTTTTGTTGGGAGAAGAAAAGATGAACCGCATTCGACGGGCTCATGTTTTGGTAGTAGGCTTGGGCGGAGTCGGTGCTTATGCCGCCGAAATGATTTGCCGTGCAGGCGTGGGAAAGATGACGATTGTGGATGCAGATACGGTACAGTGTACCAACATCAATCGTCAGTTGCCGGCGCTCCACTCTACCTTGGGGAGAAGCAAGGCCGAGGTATTGGCTGAACGCTTCAGGGATATCAATCCGGAAGTGGAACTTACGGTGTTGCCTGTTTTTCTGAAAGATGAACAGATTCCGGCATTGCTGGATGCGGAATCTTATGATTTCATCGTTGATGCCATTGACACCATCAGTCCCAAATGTTTTTTGATTGCTGAGGCTCTGAAGCGCCATCTGAAAATCGTTTCCAGCATGGGAGCTGGTGCGAAGAGTGACATTACTCAAGTACGTTTTGCCGATCTTTGGGATACTTATCATTGTGGCTTGAGCAAGGCTGTTCGTAAGCGTTTGCAGAAGATGGGGATGAAGCGGAGGCTTCCTGTTGTGTTTAGTACAGAACAGGCGGATCTGAATGCCGTGTTGCTTACAGATGAGGAGCAGAATAAAAAAACGACTTGCGGAACGGTGAGTTACCTGCCGGCTGTGTTTGGCTGTTACTTAGCAGAGTATGTCATTAAGCGGTTGTAATGAAAAGGAGGAGAAAAGAATGATTCAGTTAGAAGGAATTACGAAAAGTTTTGGTTCGTTGCAGGTGTTGAAAGGCATTGATTTGACCATCAACAAGGGCGAGATTGTCAGTATTGTAGGACCGAGTGGGGCTGGTAAGACAACTTTGTTGCAGATTATGGGTACTTTGGACGAACCGGATGCGGGACGGGTGCAGATTGACGGGACTGTGGTCAGTCGGATGAAACAGCGTGAATTGGCTATTTTTCGCAATAAGAATATCGGTTTCGTGTTTCAGTTTCACCAACTTCTTCCTGAGTTCACGGCATTGGAAAATGTGATGATTCCTGCTTTTATATCCAATGTCTCTTCGAAAGAGGCGCATGCCCGTGCCATGAAAATGCTGGAATTTATGGGACTGGCTAACCGTGCTTTTCATAAGCCCAATGAACTCTCCGGAGGAGAAAAACAACGGGTAGCAGTGGCTCGTGCCTTGATTAATGATCCGGCAGTTATATTGGCCGATGAACCTTCCGGAAGTCTGGATACACATAATAAGGAGGAACTGCATCAGCTGTTTTTTGAATTGAGAGATAGCTTGGGACAGACGTTTGTTATTGTGACGCACGACGAGGGATTGGCGCAAATCACCGACCGGACTATTCATATGGTGGACGGTCTGATTCAAGAAGGCTGATTTTTATTCAAGACAGATATAAGGAACGAGTCGTTTCCAGTCGGCAGGAGTGAATTCTTCATAGAGTGACAACTGTTTGAGACTGTTGATATTTCCTTTTTTTTCCCGGTATTCGATGATGACTTTGGCTTGATAGAAACTGATATATGGATGGTGCATCATCTTTTCCAAACTGGCTTTGTTGATGTTGATAGGGCGAATTTGCCGCTCATCTATGGTAAACCAGGGATGCAGTAGTTCGGCTTTCAGATGAATTTCTTTCAATTGCCCGATGTGGCTGTAGCCTCCTAACTGCTGGCGGTAGGCCACAATTTTACGGGCGATTCCACTTCCTATGCCGGGGATTTTTTTCAGTTCGGTTGTGTCGGCTGTGTTGAGCTCGATACGGGTGCCCGGCTGATATTTGAATAGTGTGTCTTTGGGCGTCTGCTGCACGAGCAATGATTGCATGCTGTCTCTCTTCTGAAATAGGGGAGCTATTCGAATATAGGGGCGAAGTATCCGATACTGCTCTTCCGTCAGTCCATATACTTTTTTGAAATCTTCGGGTTTCCGGAATTGTCCTTGTCTGCTCCGGTAGCGTAGAATGTTGCGGGCCATCCATGCGGGCAGGCCCAATGAAAGGAAAGTAGCTGAGTCGGCTGTGTTCGGGTCGAAAGCAACCAGCTTGATTTCTCTTTTCTTATATATTCTCTTTTTGTTATCAGATGAATACAGATGAGTAGAATCTGCCTTGAGTGAGGCTATAAAAGTCTGAAATTCTTTTTCTGCGAGTTCTTGTTCGCTGGCTTCTGTTTCGTCTGGTTGTTTGGGGGGCCAAAAGGCATAAGGCAAGGAGAAAAATCCTATAATCAGAGCGACAAGGACCAAAATGCCTTGTCGTTCAGTTTTAGTGAAATAAAATAAATCTTTCCACATCATAGCCGGAGAAAGCCCAGCTCATTGACAAATATCAGTGTGATGCCAATGGGGGCAATGTATTTCAGAATAAAGATAATCAGTTTAAATGCGGGTATGTTCAGTGAACCGTTGTTGGTGATTTCCGACCATACCAGTTGCTTGTCGAGATACCAGCCGGTAAAGAGCGAAATGAACAATCCTCCCAGTGGTAGCATAATTTTGGCGGTTGTAAAATCGAGTAAATCAAACGCTCCTAATCCAAACACTGTGATGTCTCGGGTTATTCCCAATGACAGTGAACAGATGATACCTAGCAGGATACATCCGATGGTTACCCATTGGGCAGCTTTTTTGCGTGAGAAGTTAAATTCCTCATGTAGGTAAGCCGTGACTACTTCGTGCATCGATATGGTGGATGTCAGTGCAGCCATGGCCAGCAGGAAATAGAACATAACAGAAAAAAGGTAGGCCAGTATCGGTACTCCGCCGAAGGCTTGCTGAAATACGTTGGGCAAGGTAATAAAGATGAGGCTTGGTCCGGAATCGGGTTGGATACCCACGGAAAAGGCTGCCGGGAAGATAATGAATCCGGCTAAAACGGCTACAAAAGTATCGATTATGCCTACACTGAAAGCAGTCTTCGACAGATTGGTGTCTTTCCCGAAATAGGAAGCATAGGTACACAGACATCCCATTCCCAAACTGAGTGAGAAGAAAGCTTGTCCCATAGCGCTTAAGAACACATTACCGTTTACTTTGCTGAAATCGGGTTTCAGCAGAAACTCGATACCGGTGTGGGCTTCTGGCAGTGTCATAGAACAGGCTACCAATATAAGAATAATGACAAACAAGGCCGGCATCATGATTTTGGATGATTTCTCAATCCCTTTTTCTACTCCTTTGACGATGATGAAATGTGTGAGCAGCAGGAAAACGACTAGCCAGACAACCGGTTGCCAGGGGTTGCTGGAAAAGGATTGGAAGGAAGCGATGAAGTCTTCGGATGTTTTGCCGGAGAAATTGTTGGTCACTGCTTCCCATATATACTGAAGTGTCCATCCCGCTACAACAGAGTAATAGCTGAGGATGAGAAAGCCGGCCAATACGCCTATGCGTCCCATCCATTTCCATTGGGTACCTGGTGCCAAAACCTGATAAGCACCAGCGGTGTTGGATCTGGAACGGCGGCCAATTATAAACTCGGCTATCATGATAGGAAGTCCCAAAATGAGTACGCATCCGATATAGACTAGGATAAAAGCAGCTCCTCCGTGATTGCCTGTTTCGTATGGAAATCTCCACACGTTGCCCAAGCCTACAGCCGAGCCGGCTGATGCCAGTATTACTCCCAGTTTACTTCCAAAGTTTGCTCTGTCATTTTTTGTCATAAATCTCTTTTAATCTTACAAATTGTTATAAAAAAAATACAAAGGTGCAAATATAGAAAATGATGCGTATCTTTGTACAGAATCTGTAATAATATTTAGTTATGCTATCTTATATTAAGAAATATCCCGTTTCCATTTTTATTATATTACTGGTTGTTTATTTATCGTTTTTCAAGCCGCCGGAAACAGATTTGAATGAGATTGCCAACTTTGACAAACTGGTGCATATTGGTATGTATGGTGGAATGTCTAGTATGCTGTGGCTTGAATTTTTGCGGGCCCATCGCAGAGACAATACTCCGATATGGCATGCTTGGGTAGGGGCTTTTGTCTGTCCTGTTCTTTTTAGTGGTGCAGTAGAGTTGCTGCAGCAGTACTGCACCACGTATCGGGGAGGCGACTGGATGGATTTTATAGCCAATTCCACAGGGGTAGTTTTGGCCAGTGTAGTGGCTTTTTATATTATCAAGCCACGGCTCTTTCATTTATGATTTCATTGATTTCTCAAAAATATTGTTATTTTATAGCGCGCGTAACCTTGAATAGTAAGGGGGCTTTT
>AMCI01001216.1_pt1 | contig 12638 bp, 4 predicted proteins | sample 419838 | NCBI WGS metagenome assembly AMCI01 (sample SAMN01090643, study PRJNA158313) | gut metagenome
GGCCGACATGCACGGGGAATCATTCCTGCCGTTGCTGAAGGGCGAAGAAGTCCCCAACTGGCGCAAGTCCTTGTACTATCACTTCTATGAATATACCCCGGAACACAATGTGTGCCGCCACTACGGTGTGCGTACCGAACGTTACAAACTGATCCATTTCTACGACGACATTGACAGCTGGGAATTGTTCGATCTGCAGGAAGACCCGAAGGAAATGAACAATATCTACGGCAAGCCGGGTACAGAAGAAATTACGAAAGAACTGAAGGCCGAACTGCTGCGCCTGCAGGAACAGTACAACGACCCGATTCGAAAGACAGAAAAGAAATAAACAAGTAGAGTTAACTGTGATTGAAAAGGATGTATCGCGCGATGCGATGCATCCTTTTTTGTTGCCTCTTTCCTCCTGCTTCAATAAGGTGCCCCCCGCAATCCTGTAGCTTTATCACCTAGGTAAGAAGACTGTATCACTTGGGTGATGAAATTTCATCACTGTAGTGCGGAAGTTGCTTCACCGAGGTGATACAACTTCCGCACTATAGTGATACACCAATCTTCTCTTTTCATTCCGGACTCTATCACCTGACTCCAAACCCTCCATCGGGTTCCGAAAAGCCGATATACAGCAGGCAGTTTCCCTTTTACCGACTCGAATCCGAACAGGTTATAGTGCCCCTCTTTGGAGAATTCCGAAACAAATCCTATTTTTGCAAGAACCCCCAAATGCGTTTGTTACATCATGATGAAAACACCTTGCTTCGGCTTCCACTTCGGTCTGATCCTTCTGTTGAGTTTCCTTCTGAGTTTCCCTCTCCCCCTACGGAGCGATACCCGGTCGGTTTGGAACGCTTTACAATCTCCGGAATATGCTTGGAAAAACCTTACCTTCGAAGGGAAGACTGCCACCGTGCACTGCCTGTTCACCGACAGCCGGGGACTGATGTGGCTCGGAACCAACCAAGGGCTCTACTGTTACGACGGAGTCACCCTTCACCCGATAGACCACGAAACCACATCATCGCTGCAGATCCATACGCTGGCAGAAGGAGAAAACGGCCTTTACCTGGGAACGCACGAAGGACTTTTCCGCTACGATTTCCGTTCCAACCACATACAGCCGGTCAGCCCCCTGCTACCCAAAGAAATCCGCTCCCTGCTCCGAATCGGTTCCACCCTCTGGATAGGAAGCCTGTTCGGTGCCTACACCTACGGCATCGATACCTCTACCATTGCCTGCCGAAGCCAGGGACTGCCGCATCCTTCGGTGTACACCTGGCTGCACGACAGCCAGGGAAACCTCTATGCCGGTACCTTCGAAGGCCTGGCCCGTTGGCTGCCCGAAACGGAAACCTTTCAGCCAGTGACCATTCCCCCGCTGGAAAACAGTTCCGGTTCATCGCACCCTCAACGCTTCATCAATTGCCTGTGGGAAGATGTCCATACCCACGAACTGTATTTGGGCTGCGAAGGATGCCTGCTCCGCTATGCCCCCCAGACAGGCCATTGGCAGACCATCCCTTCCCTGCAGGGGCAAACCGTCAAGAGCCTGGGACAGACACCCGACGGACAACTGCTGGTAGGGACCGACAACGGTCTCTTTATGCTCGATGGAACAATTACTCATCACTATCGGCACGATTCCCGACAGGAGCACAGCCTCTTGAACGACGAAATCGACTGCATCCACAGTCCGAAACCGGGATGGATAGCCGTGGGTCATGCCAAAGGAGTGTCCCTCACCGCCCGCTCCCAAGCCATCCGTACCTATTCCTGGAGCACGCTGACCCATTCGGGCGAAGGGAACGACCTCTATGCCCTCTTCCGCGACAGTCAAGGAATGTGGTGGATGGGCGGAACCAACGGCCTACTCCGCTGTTCCCCTCAAGGCACATCCCGATGGTACCGCCCCTCCACCTTTCCCCCTTCCTTGGGACACAAACGGGTACGCAGCATCCAGGAAGACCACGAAGGACAAGTGTGGCTGACAACGGATGCAGGACTGCACCGTTACAACCGGAAAGCAGACCGGTTCGACAGTTTCGTCGTCACGGACTCCCTGGGACACTACCCCGCCAATTGGGTGTATGCACTGGTGGAAGAACCAGATTCCTTCTGGATAGGCAGCTACCTGGGCGGACTGCACCACATTGCCAAAAGCCGATTCTCCTCTTCGACCCCCATCCTGAAAGCCGATGCTTCGCTCAACACCAGCCATCCGTTTTATCGGACAGACAGCCTCCCGTTGAAGAACAACCTGGTGAGCCAGCTCCAGCGCGACCGGCAAGGACGGCTGTGGATGCTTTGCTTCCGCGACCCTACACTCTATTGCCTCACTGCGGACCAAGGCTGCCGCTCCTATGACATCCAGGCCCTGACCGGGCAAGGTCCCTCGCACATCCTCCTCGACGCTGCCCACCGACTGTGGTGCACCGTCCGGGGAGGAGCCGTTGTCTTCGAGGCTTCCCAAGCCCCCCGCTACATCCGCTTTCCGGAAACCGGAAGTGACGAAGAACCTGTGGCGGTGGGAAAGGTAGCGGACGACGTATGGGTTTCCACCTCAAACAATGTATGGAAAATCGACGGACCTACGGGAAACGTATCGCTGTTGCCCCTGCCGCAACGCACCTTCACAGCCATCTACCACGACCCGGTTACCCGACAAGTATACCTGGGCGGCACCGACGAACTGCTGGTAGTGAACCCGGTCATGCTCCAACGCGAACCGTCCGACACTTTCCCCTCTCTCGTCTTGGTCCAGCAGGGAAAAGAGCCCTTGTCTTTTGCCGACCTGCAGCAAGGGAAGACCCCCCAAACACTCCCTTATGAAGGCGAGCTGACCGTAACCGTCAGCTCACTGAACTATGCTCCCGGCATGGTGCAACGCTATGCCTACCGGCTGACCCAGGAAACGGAAGACTCTGCAACCTCGTGGAAACTGCTGCCGGAAGGAACCAACCGCCTGACCCTGTCGAATCTGGCCATGGGCAAGCATTGGCTCCAAGTGAAACGGGTAGGTACACCTGCCCCGTCACTCGTCATCCCGCTGTGGGTGGAAAGTCCGTGGTACCTGTCCTCGACCGCCATCGGCAGTTACCTGCTGGCCCTGGCCACCCTGATAGCCTGTCTGCTCGCCTATCTCCACCGACGCCAGCAACGCCAACTGCAGGAAGCCGAACGGAAACAGGCACTGGAATCAGCCGAACGGAAGCTCACCTTCCTGGCTAACCTGTCGAACGACCTGAAGACACCGCTGACACAGATAACCGACCGCATCAGTCGGCTGAAACGGCGCACCCAAGAATCCGAAACCCGGAAAGACCTGGAAACCGTCTATGACCATACCCTCCGGTTGAACCAACAGTTGCAGCGTGCCCTCGAACTGCAACAGGCTGTCCGCATCCATCCCCTCACCGAAGTTCAACCCATCGAAGCCGAATCGAGCACCGAAAAGCAGTTGGCCTGCATTGCCCGCCTCATCGACGAACACCTCAGCAACCCCGACCTGAACGTCCATTTCCTCAGCGAGAAGAGCGGCATTGCTCCGAAAACCCTGTACCGCCTGCTGAAGAAATACCAAGGGCAAGCTCCCCTGGACTATATCCGCCAGATTCGTTTGCAGAAAGCAGCACTGCTGCTCGAGCAACATCGCTTCACCGTGGCGGAGGTCTGTTTCCTGGTAGGCTTCAACACACCGTCGTACTTCGCCAAATGTTTCCAAAAACAATATGGCATGAAGCCCAGCGAATATGGCTCGAAGGAGGCATCCTTGCTTTCCACGGAAGAAAAAAGAATCGACCAATCCGATGAAAAGTCCCGATGAAATGGAGGAAAATTGCCGATTGTCCCATTTGTTGCAGCATCTGTCCACTCCGTTTCCTTCCGTTTGGACCAGCAGCCCTATCTTTGCCGCCAAACAATTATCTTAAGTTCCACACACTATGAATCAGAAAATTCTGGCATGGGGCCTCTTCTGCTGTTGGGGAGGCTCTCTCGGATTGCATGCCACCCCATCGTTGGCAGCGACCATGCCCACCCCCCAAACAGCCACCCGCATCGTACAAACCTTAAAGGAAGGCTGGCAATTCTGCCGCAGCAACCGATTTGACGCCGCCCACAGCCAGGCAGTCCGCGTGCCCCACGACTGGGCTATCTACGGTCCGTTCGACCGCAAACACGACCTGCAAGTGGTAGCCGTAGCACAGAACGGCGAAAAGGAAGCTACCGAAAAGACCGGACGCACCGGCGGCCTGCCCTTCATCGGACAGGGAGTCTATCGTACCTCGTTCGAAGTAGCCGACACCACGTCGCGCTCCATCACACTGGTCTTCGACGGGGTAATGAGCCATCCCCGCGTACGCTGCAACGGACAGGAGGTAGCCTATTGGCCCTATGGCTACAATTCCTTTTATGTGAACATCGACGGCATCGCCGTACCGGGCACCAACCAACTGGAAGTGAGTTGTGAAAACAAGGAAGGACAATCGCGCTGGTATCCCGGAGCAGGCATCTACCGCCACGTGCATGTGGTAAACACCCATCGGATTCACATTCCCGTGTGGGGCACGCACGTGACTACCCCCACAGTCAGCAGTGAACAAGCCTCGGTACAGCTCACCCTCGAAATAAAAGGAGCCGCCCACTGGCAGCCCATCGAAGTGCTGACGGTGCTGACCGATGCCGACGGACGTGAAGTAGCCCGTAACAACGGGACCTACCGCGCCCGAGGACAGGTTTATACCCAATCCTTCCGTGTGGAGAAGCCCAACTTGTGGAGTCCGGAACATCCTGCCTTGTACACGGCATGCACCACCTTGCGAGTAGACGGACAGGAAGTAGACCGCTATGAAACCCGGTTCGGTATCCGGTCGTTGGACTATGTACCCGAACAAGGCTTCTTTCTGAACGGACAACCCACAAAGTTCAAAGGTGTCTGCAACCACCACGACCTGGGACCGCTGGGAGCGGCCATCAACCGTTCGGCGCTGCGCCATCAGATTGAACTGCTGAAAGAGATGGGAGCCAATGCCATCCGTACAGCCCACAACATGCCTGCTCCCGAATTGGTGGAATTGTGCGACGAACTGGGAATGATGGTCATGGTGGAACCCTTCGACGACTGGGGATTCAGTCCCAAGTCACCCAATGGCTATGGAGCGGTTTTCCAGGAATGGGCCGACCGCGACATGACAAACATGGTACGCCAATACCGTAACCACCCGTCGGTTGTCATGTGGTCCATCGGCAACGAAGTACCCAGCCAATGGGGCGAACCGGGCATGGACGAACTGAAACGCCTGTGCAACGCAGTCCGCCGACTCGACAGCACGCGCCCCATCACCTGTGGGATGGACCAGATACACACCGTCGTCAGCAATGGTTTTGCCGCAGCCCTCGATATTCCCGGCTTCAACTACAAGCCCCAGCATTACGACGAGGCTTATGCCCAACTGCCGCAACGTCTCATTCTGGGTTCGGAAACAGCCTCGACCGTATCTTCCCGGGGACAATACTTCTTTCCGGTGAAATTTGCCGACCACCAGGTGGTAATGCACCCCAATCACCAGTCGAACAGTTACGACAATGAAAGCTGTCCCTGGTCGAACGTGCCCGACCTCGACTTTGCCCGCGACGAGGACCATCCTTGGGTGTTGGGTCAGTTTGTCTGGACCGGTTTTGACTATCTGGGTGAACCCTCTCCCTACGACACCAATGCCTGGCCCAGCCACAGCTCCGTCTTCGGCATCATCGACCTGGCATCGCTGCCCAAAGACCGTTACTACCTGTACCGTTCGCAATGGAACACCGAGTCGCCCACCCTGCATATCCTGCCCCACTGGAACTGGAAAGGCCGCGAAGGGGAAACGACCCCCATCTTCGTCTATACCTCATACCCCAAGGCCGAACTGTTCATCAACGGCCGCAGCCAAGGCATCCGAGAAAAGAACGACTCCACGGTCTATCACCGGTACCGGTTGATGTGGATGGACACCCGTTACGAACCGGGTGAAGTGAAGGTCATTGCCTATGATGCCAACGGAAAACAAGCTGCCGAACAAGTGATGCGCACCGCCGGCAAGCCACATCACCTGGTGGTAAGCAGCAACCGCACATCCTTGCAAGCCAACGGCGAAGATCTGGCTTATCTGACTATCCAAGTCGTGGACAAAGAAGGAACCCCCGTACCGACCGATACACGCCCAGTGAAATACACCATAAGCGGAAACGGCACCTTCGAAGCCACTGCCAACGGTGACCCCACCTGCCTGCTGCCCTTCCAGCAGCCCACCATGAAACTCTTCAGTGGAGCTGCCACAGCCATCATCCGCAGCGGAAAGACACCCGGAAAAGTCACATTCACCGTTTCAGCCCAAGGAGTGAAACCCGCCACCCTCAGCCTGGCGGTAGAATAATCCCCCCTAACCTCCCGTCGCTCTTCGCTACTGTCCTGGCAACAGAGCGACGGAAGGATAACATCTGTTTACATTCAGGCCTCCCCTTGTTAACAAACTCATTTTCTCTTCTAAAAGATGTTATATAACAAGGTTTTTGGCGCCCAAAGTTTGCAGTTCTCCCCAAAAGCCGTACCTTTGCAATGTGTTTTTCATAGTATTAGATTTAAGGTTAACAAAAAGATTGGCTGTCTGGGATAGATAGCCTTTTTTTTTTGCCCATATCTTCCGTCTTCAAGGAACACACCACTCCCTCTCCCACCTTGCTACCTAAAGCAAGGGGACACCCTCTATCACAGAGAGCGTCCCCATCCATAGAATATCCTAAAGAGAATATCGTTTATTTCCGATTCCACCACACACGTTGGTCACGGGTATCCTCGCCGTTCAGGTCAGCCTTTACACCGGCCTCATAGTTTTCCCGGTTCGCGTTGTAAATTTCCCCAGCAAATTGGTGACGATAAGGAATGTGGTCAATGGTAACACATTCGGTGCCTACCGACAAGTTCGGCACTTCAAAGCGGCGCCAATCCGACCAAGCCTCAATACCATCGGCCATAAAACCACTGATCCAACGCTGCAAGGCTATCTTAAGCATTTTCTCTTCTGTACTACCAGTCAAGGCAACCTCAGGCTGCTGCAGGTACGTATCCGACCATTCGGCCCCCCACTGTTCAAAAGAAGCACGGATACCGGCTTCATACAAGGAAGCAGGATCGGCCGAAATCCATCCTCGCAAAGCTGCTTCTGCCTGCACCAACAGAACACGGGAAGCAGTAATGACCGGGAATACCGCAGCTACCTGGGTCAGCGAAGGATGATAGAAACAGCAATGAGGGCGAAGCGCAGTCAACTGTTCGGTCGAAATGCCCAAAGGAAGACCTTGGTAATTCTCGAAAGTCTTCAAATCCTCGTTCGTCACACCGGCTTCCTCCTGGGTCTGGCCAAACGGAATCAAAGAGCACATCTGGAACAGACGTGTATCGCTCAGTGCCTTCAGCTGGTCGACAATGGCTTGATGCGGTACCAGATTGTAGGTATAGCGCGTACCGTTGTAGTACAAATATCCCACTGCCGTCTCGTTGAACTTGAACATCAGGTTGTCGACGTTGTCCACCATACCGCCATCGGCATAGGCTTGGGCAAAACGACGCTGTCCCTCCTGAGGGTCTACGTCAGCCAGCTTGATGGCCAACAGCATGCGGGTAGTCGCATTGAACTTTTTCCATTTGTCAATCTTGCCGTCGAACAGGATGTCGGCTGTAGTCAACGAAGAAGAGGCATCAAACTGTCCGTATGCTTCACACAGGTCAGCTTCCAGCTTTGCATACACTTCCTTCTGGGTATCGAATTTAGGTTGGAAATTTTCCTCGGATGCCTGAAAAGCTTCCGAACAAGGAATCGGGCCCAACGCATCCGTCAGGTGCATGTAGATAAACGACATCAATGTCTTGGCTGCAGCAATCTGATTGGCATTGCTACCAAACTTCAGAACGGCCGGTGTATGGCGGGTAGCCTCATCCGTATTCAACTGAATGATGTAGTGACAGTTCTTCAAGGGATAAAGATAATAACCCGACGTAGAGAAAGTAGAATGTTCGAATTTACCATACTGGACCGTATTCTTTTCGGACATATAGCCCGGGAACATCTGCGTCCATGGATTGTAATAATTGCTATTCATGCTGAAATCGACCACATATGTACAAGCCATGGTAAACATCATGGATGTATTGGCTTCGGACGGTTTGTTCGGATCACGGTTGATATCCCCGAAATCCGTCATGTCACAACTGGTGTGCGCTACACAAAGCCCCATACTCAGGGCAAATATCTTCAAAAATTTCATGGTATTCATCGTTTAATAGTTAATCTAAAGTTCATAGAAGACTGGCGTTCAACGGTTGTCCGAATCAGAAGGTCAGACTGACAGTAAAACCAACCGAACGAGTCGGAGCAGCCTGTCCACCTTCATAGTAAGCAGCACCCGATTCTGAGGGGTCGATGTTCGGACAAGCGGAATAAACCAGCCAAGGATTCGTAGCCACCAGCGACAGACTGGCTTGGGTCAGTCCCCAATTCAGTTTCTTGAGGAAAGGTGCAGGCACCTGATAACCCAACGACACTTCACGCAGCTTCACATACGTACGGTCGTACACCCATTGTTCCCAAACCTGACCGGCTGTGTGGTAATAGAGGTTGGCATTGACATAAGTATCGATTGGATTACCTTCCTGGTCTACCCCTGTCAAATGTACACCACCTCCCTTACTGACCGGTTCACGCACATTCACGCCACGGTCATTGGTCTCGGCTGTCGCCTTCAGGACCCCACTATAATGGCCGAAGGTATTGGTGAACGAAATGATTTGTCCACCCACTGAGAAGTCGAAGCTGGCAGCAAAGCTGAAATTCTTGTAGCGCAGGTTCGTGCTGAAACCACCGGTAAAATCGGGATGGAAATTACCCAGTTCATCCGTGGTATTCGAATTGTAGGTAGGCACGTATTCTCCTCCGTAGTGCTCCTTCTGACGATCCGTCAGTTTGCGGAAAATAATCCGGCCCTGCTCGTCGCGGTTCCACGTATTACCCGTCAGGACACCCATCGAACGACCTTCCATGGCGTAATTGTAGAACATGGTAAAGATGCCGTAAGAACCGATAACGTACTTGTCCACTCCTTCGGCCAATTCAATCAGCGTATTCTTGTTCTTGGCGATGTTGAAATTCAATTCCCACATCCAGTTCCGGGTCTTGACCGGCATACCGCCCAAGCTGATTTCAATACCACGGTTACGAATCAACCCAGCATTCATCTTTCGGGTAGAGAAGCCCGACTGCGGAGCAGAAGTTACCGAAATGATCTGATTTTTGTTGTCACGATTGTAGAAGTTGATATCCCCCCAAATACGGTTATCGAAAAGACGAAATTCCGTACCCACTTCATAGGAAGTCGAAATAGAAGGTTCAATGTTCATATTCTTCAATGAAGAAGGTTCGTACATCGTAGAATGGCTACCGAAATTGTTGCCCAAAGCATAGGTAGGATAAATGCTATAGACACCAATTGTAGAACCTACCTGTGCCGCACTGGCACGGAGTTTCCAGAAGCTCAGCCAAGGAGCCTTGAGCCATTTGTGCGCCAAGACAGAAGCCGACAGACCACCATACCAATAACTGTTTTGTTTGGGGCTCAACGTAGACGACATATCATTGCGGATAGAACCATCCAGGAAGTACGTATCGTCCCATCCCAAAGTAGCCGTTGCATAAATGCTGCGTTCCTTGAAATGACTCTTATAGTTGCTGGCTCCGGCAATGGTACCGGTCGAAGCATCCATATTGAAATAATCGTCGATAGACAGATTGTAATCGCTGTTGGTCGAACCATCCAACGAATCATAGCGGTAGTCACGACCTTCGATGAACACAGCTGCATCCACAGCCAAACGGTCTTGCAAGAACGAACCTCCCCAAGTCAACCGTCCTTGAATCAACCAATCCATGAGATTAGCCTGAGACTGACTGTATCGAGACTTGAAATTGATGGCACCACTGGGAGCCTCTACTTCATACTTATCATTGCGGATGTTTCCATTCACACGAAGCCCAGCCTTGATATTATAAGGCAAATCGAAGGAAACATCTCCACTGAACACATTCCACTGAACCAAATCACGAATATTGTATTTCTGCTGAATGGCAAACGGGTTGTCATGGAAATTGGCCCGGAAATTGTCCACCCCAATGATATTCCATGTGCGCCAAGAGCCATCGGGGCGTTCAAAATCCTTATAGTCGCTCAGGTTCACATTGGTATGTCCAAACTGCGTATATTCCATCAAGGCCGAGCGGCTACCGTTATACTCACCTTGCGCTGCATTATGGTTCATACGATACGTATATTTGTAGTCGAGACTGACATTCATCCAAGGAGTCGGTTTGAAAGACGTCTTTACACCCAAATAACGACGGACGGCCTCCGAGTTACGCTGAATCCCTGTACGACGGCTATTGGTAAACGAAATACGAGCATTAAAGTCCTTCATACTTTTGGCAAAAGAAACGTTGGTCGTATTAGTCAACCCCGTGCGAAACAGGTCGTTCAAATCCATTCCATGAACCCAAGGAACAGGTTTACCATAATGGCTGCTGGTTTCATCCAAAGCCAACGGAGTCACATAATTCACTTGAGGATCAAAACGCGCTCCCCATGATTCATCATTGGCATAGTCATACACGTAAGCCCCTTTCAGGCTTTCAATCGGGCCGTCATATAGCTGATAGATATCGGCCATTTCATTACCGGCTTCCGTTCCACCCAACGAACCACCACCATATTTGTTCTGCAGTTTATAGTGATTGTAGAAAGTTTCGGCTTGCAACGTATGACTGATTTGGAAAGTTCCCTTTTCCCCTTTGGCACTCTTTGTGGTAATCACGATGGCACCGTTGCCACCCCGAGATCCATACAAAGCCGTTGCGGCAGGACCCTTCAATACATTGATACTTTCCACATCATCCATATTGATGGAGTTCCGGTTGGTAATAGCCCCATCTACTACATAAATCGGTTCGCTGGCCAGTTCACCAATGGAACCTGCACCACGCAACACAATAGCACCACTATCGAAAGAAGCTCCAGATCCCCCATAGAAACGAGCTCCGGAAACCTTGCCGGCCATCGAGTTACCCAAGTCGGTTTGGCGAGCGAAAGTCAAATCCTCAGCTGCCAATTTCTGCGTAGAATATCCCAAAGCCTTCTGTTTGCGAGTCAACCCCTGAGCGGTCACGACCACCTCATCCAAAGTCTTGGAGTCTACCTTCAAGACTATTTCAAGTTTACCCTTCTTGATTTCCACTTGTTGAGTCATCATTCCCAAATAGGATACCAACAGCAACTTACCTCCGGCAGGTACATTGGCAATGGTAAACAAACCATTGATGTCGGTTATCGTACCTACCGTCGTTCCTTTCACCAGGACCGAGGCCCCCACAATGGGTTCACCGTCTTCTGCCGAAGTCACTACACCTGTCACTTTGGTAGTCTGCGCCAGCGCTATACCCATGCTGAGGCATAGCATAGCCAGCACCATAAACAATCTGCTTTTCATAGTCTCTCTCATTTATAATTAAACAATCATTCATTTCACATGAAGTATCGTCATCGATTTCTCAAAGGTCATTCGCAAAGTTATCAATTTATCTTAAAAATCAAAATATTCATTTAAAGATTTAAATTAGCTGATTTTATGAACAAGTCGTCGGACACATTCTAATTCAACTTGTCGGATATTTTGGATTTCAAAACAATATCTACGCTCAATACCTCCCTTCTACAGCATCATATACATACAAACAATATCATTTTATCATAAAATTCGACCAAGAGAACCCCAACAAACCAACAAACAAATAGATAGCAATTTCATCATTTTATAAGCGTTTAGACATTTTCAATATCTTATATAGAATAGTAATTTAACATTTTATCAACCTATCATTCCTTTTCACTTTTTACTTAAATAAGACATTCCATTCACACATCCTTTCATTTATCATTCTGCCATACTCATCAGGAGGACCTTTCCCCGGAAAATAAAAAAACAAGACTAAAATATCCTTTCTCCCCGAAAGCAATGTGACTTAAAAGTCGTATACGGACTATTCAGACTTGTTGCAAAACATAAAAAAGCAAACCTTATTCCATAAAAAAAGGGACACCCTCTATCACAGAGAATGTCCCCCAACCATAGAAAAATCTTAAAGAGAGAATTTAAGTTGTATTTCTAGTTGAAACTTGAAATCAATGCACTCCTTCTCTCGTATCCCACCACATAGGTTTACCCCAAAGGTTATCAACTACCTCGGCATTGAATGGAGCATTATTGACGCCATTCAAATTAAGTTCCGTTGCCGGATACGGAGAGCGAAAAGGCGGCACGTTGTGATCGGCATACTGTGCCGGACGGCCCGGAGCAATGTAATGGTTCTCGGGAATACCCGTACGGCGGTAAAGCGACCAACCTTCCATGCCCTGCTTGAACATAGCTACCCATTCTTCATACCAGATTTTCTTCAAGCTGTTGTCAAACCGGCCGGCAGCTGCCAGATAAGCATCGATGTCGGCTGCCTTCACTTCATTTTCTTCCATCGAGAAGCGCACTCCCTTTTCATAGTTGGAAGCGG
>AMCI01001228.1_pt1 | contig 12534 bp, 10 predicted proteins | sample 419838 | NCBI WGS metagenome assembly AMCI01 (sample SAMN01090643, study PRJNA158313) | gut metagenome
ATCTCGTTTTAGTTTAAGAGTATTTCCATGATTTCTTCATCCCAACCTGCCACATGAGGATGAAAAAAATGGGTGTCGGAATCTGAGGGAGGGTTTGTCTTAGGCTGGGAAAGTGAATCAGCTACGAATGTATCTGGGGTTTGAACTTGGCCCGATGCGGCAGGCTGAAGCAGACTATCGGCTGCTATCCCACCCCATTCGCCCGGTCGGATGGCGGTTCCTCCTTCGACCGAAGGAGACTGATTCGTCAATTGCCCATTGGTAGGGATGTAACCTATTTCCCATTCTTCTTTGGGATTACAGGCAGACAGGGCTATCGTGAACAATGCCCCATAATAAAACAATCTTTTACTCATTTTTCGTTCTTCACTTCTATGTTATCCTTCCTTTTCCGGAATTGTCTTCACTGGGTTCACTCGGCAAAGACATTAGCTATAACAAACAAAACTACGGATGGTTCACGCACCTATCAAAAAAAAATCTCCTGCTCTTCCTTTTCCGGATACAAAACGTATCCCCAAAAGAAAAAGCAGGAGATTGATGACGGACAGAAAAGACTGCTTAGTCTTCCATCAATTTGCGGTAACGTACACGCTTGGGCTCTTCATTACCCAGACGCTTCAACTTGTTTTCTTCGTATTCCGAGTAAGAGCCCTCGAAGAAGAACACTTCGCTGTTGCCTTCGAACGCCAGGATATGCGTACAGATACGGTCGAGGAACCAACGGTCGTGGCTGATGACAACCGCACAACCGGCAAAATCATCCAAACCTTCTTCCAGCGCACGCAGCGTGTTCACGTCGATATCGTTGGTCGGTTCGTCGAGCAACAGCACGTTGCCTTCTTCCTTCAAGGCCATGGCCAGATGCAGACGGTTGCGTTCACCCCCGGACAGCATGCCACACAGCTTTTCCTGATCGGCACCCGAGAAGTTGAAACGGCTCAGGTAGGCACGGGCGTTCACGTCGCGGTTGCCCATCCGGATCAGGTCGTTGCCGCCACTGATAACCTGGTACACACTCTTTTCCGGATCAATGTCCTTGTGTTGCTGGTCCACATAGGCCAACTTCACCGTTTCACCTACTTCAAACGTACCGGCATCCACCGTTTCCAGACCCATAATCAGACGGAACAGCGTTGTCTTACCTGCCCCATTGGGACCGATAACGCCCACAATACCGTTCGGCGGCAACATGAAGTTCAGGTTGTCGAACAGCAACTTGTCGCCGTAAGCCTTGGCTACCCCCTTGGCCTCGATCACCTTGTTGCCCAGACGCGGACCGTTCGGGATGAAGATTTCCAGCTTTTCTTCCTTTTCCTTCACGTCCTCGTTCAACAGCTTGTCGTACGAGTTCAGACGCGCCTTACCCTTGGCCTGGCGAGCCTTCGGCGCCATGCGCACCCATTCCAACTCGCGTTCCAGGGTCTTGCGACGCTTGCTGGCCGTCTTTTCTTCCATCTCCATGCGCTTGGTCTTCTGTTCCAACCAGCTCGAATAGTTACCCTTCCAGGGAATACCTTCGCCGCGGTCGAGTTCCAGAATCCATCCGGCCACATGATCCAGGAAGTAACGGTCGTGGGTGATACAGATCACCGTACCTTCATACTGCTGCAGGTGCTGTTCCAGCCAGTCGATACTTTCGGCATCGAGGTGGTTGGTCGGTTCGTCCAGCAACAGGATATCGGGTTTCTGCAACAGCAGTCGGCACAGGGCCACACGGCGGCGTTCACCCCCCGAGAGGTGCTTCACCGGCTGGTCTTCGGGCGGACAGCGCAGGGCATCCATGGCCCGTTCCAGCTTGCTGTCGAGGTTCCAAGCATCCGTTGCATCGATGATGTCCTGCAATTCAGCCTGACGGGTGAAGAGCGCATCCATCTTTTCCGGATCTTCATAATATTCGGGAAGACCGAACTTGTTGTTAATTTCTTCATACTCGGCCAGGGTATCCACAATGGACTGTACCCCTTCCATCACCACCTCCTTCACGGTTTTGGTATCGTCCAACTGCGGCTCCTGTGCCAGATAGCCCACCGAATAACCCGGTGAAAACACCACCTCGCCCTGGTAACTCTTGTCCAGTCCGGCGATAATCTTCAACAAGGTCGATTTACCCGATCCGTTGAGACCGATGATACCGATTTTCGCTCCATAAAAAAAGGATAGGTAGATGTTCTTCAATACCTGCTTGTTCGCCTGGAAGGCCTTGCTTACGCCAACCATCGAAAAGATAATTTTTTTGTCGTCTGCCATATTCTTTTATTCTTTAATAAGTTATTGAATTTCTTCCATTCGCTTCTTGACCCACGGATGGGTCAGCACCTCGTAAAGGACAAGCAGCAAGGCACTGAGGGCCAGACACTGGCCGTAAAGCTCGCTCAGCGAAGCACCTGTCCAAGCTGCACCATAAAAAAATCCGCCCATGATGCCGGCTTCCCACAACAGTTGGTATGTGTTGTAGCCGGTGCCTCGTCCGCAATGCAGCGGGAGACTCACCATCTGGACCAGAAGACGCGAAGCTGTGGTGCCCATACCCACACCCAACAGCAATCCGGCCACATAGCTGCTCATCAAACTGTTTGAAAGGACGAGCAGCAAAAAACCGCCAAACAGGGCCGCCTGTCCCAATTCCACTTCGGCACGAGCCGGCGCATACCGGAACAGGAGACGCAGCAGGCTCAACGCCAGCAGCAGGCCCAACGCCATGCAAACATAGAACCAGCCATTGGTCCCGCGCGAAATGACCACACCCATCACTCCGGACAACAGCAGCAGGTTCACACCCGGCAACGCCGACCGAGCAGTCAGAAAACGATCCATCGATACCAGGGGGACACGCAGCGGCGCCCGGAAAGGCACCGAAACACGCAGCAAGGCCACACACGCCAGAAATCCCAGTCCCGTGGCCAACCACTGCAGGTGTTCGAACGGAATGTAGGCCTCGACGAAAAGGCCGACCAACAAACCCACCACCATGCCGAAACGGCCACTCCAGGCAAAGGCAGCATTGGCCTCGGTACGACGGCGAGTGGCGGTTACATCAATTACCAGCGTACTGCCTGTCACCATGGTGAGTACTCCAAACAGGGCACCCTGTCCCAATCGCAGCAGACCCAGTCCGGCCAGATTGACGACCCACGGATACAGCAAGTGCGAAAGAGCCAACAAAACGGCCGCTCCCACAGCCAACCGATGACGGGGAAAGGCATCGATCAGGTAACTGTTGAACACCCCAGGCAAAAACATCCCCACTCCAAAGAGGGCAATCATCCCACCGGCCTCGGCAAAACTGCACGAGCCAAAAAGCACGATGCCCACCAGCAGCGTCGGCAACATCAGATAAACCGAAGCATAGAGCAGAAAGTTCGAGACCACGAGCCTCAACAGATTGCCCGTCCACAGACGGGTCTGGTCATATGGCACATAGAAGTCTTCGTACATAGGCAACCTCTTGTCTACCTATTTCAGATAGAATGTATTAATATTGTTCGTTTTCGTTCGGGAAATCTCCCTTCTTCACGTCGTCCACATACTGCTGGATAGCACCGGTCATGACGGTGTGCAAATCGGCATAACGACGCAAGAAACGCGGACTGAATCCATGGGTCATGCCCAACATGTCGTTCACCACCAGCACCTGTCCGTCCACGCCTCCTCCGGCACCGATGCCGATGACGGGAATGGTCAGTTCGCTGGCTACCCGCGCGGCCAATTCTGCCGGAATCTTTTCCAGTACCAGGGCGAAACAGCCAGCTTCTTCCAACAGATGAGCGTCGCTCAACAACTTTTCAGCTTCTTCTTCATCTTTGGCACGAACCGTATAGGTGCCGTATTTATTGATAGACTGCGGCATCAATCCCAGGTGGCCCATAATAGGAATACCCGCTGCAATGATTTTCTTCACCGCATCAATGATTTCTACACCACCTTCCAGTTTCAAGGCATCGGCATGCGTCACCTTCATAATCTGAATGGCATTGGTCACCGCCTCGTAAGCCGAAGTCTGGTACGTACCAAACGGCATATCTACCACCACCAAGGCACGCTTCACTCCGCGCACTACCGACTTGCCGTGGTAAATCATCTGGTCCAGCGTGATGGGCAATGTAGTCACATTACCTGCCATTACGTTGGAAGCCGAGTCGCCCACCAGAATTACATCAATACCCGCTCCGTCGACAATTTGGGCCATGGTATAATCATAAGACGTCAACATGGAAATCTTTTCACCTCTTTGCTTCATTTCCACCAGACGGTGGGTTGTCACTTTGCGTGTATCGCTAGAAATATATCCTGCCATAGTTACATAAAAATTATAAAAAACAGGTGCAAAGTTAGCCGTTTATTTGGACATTACCCATTATCTCCTTCATTTTTTCTACAGTGAAGCCCCGAAAGTCGGGAATCACCGCCTTCGCCCACGGGGCTATCCGTTCGGCAGGATTCGTAGTTGCCAGTCCAATCACCGTCATTCCGGCCCGGTTGCCCGCTTCCAATCCGTGGAAAGAATCCTCGAACACCACGCACTGGGCAGGAGCCAGTCCCAACGTTTCCGCTCCCATCAAAAAACACTCAGGATGCGGTTTGGAATGCGTAAAATGGTCGGCTGTCAGGATGCAGTCGACAGAGGTCTGCAGTTCGGGATGTGCCCGATAGGCATTCGCCATCTTCTTGTTGTTCGAACTGGTAACAATGGCCGAAGGAATGCCCTGTTCGCGCAGTTCATGCAGAAAAGTCTCCACACCAGGGATGTAATCGAACGACATCCGAGTCTCAAAAGCGTCCAAGGCTGCAGTGATGTCCCGCTGCACGGCTTCCTGATGGGCAAAATAGCGTTCATAGATTTGAGTCAGTGTCTGTCCCTTGATCAAAAGACCAAAGTCGGCTATCTCGGGATGATACTTACGGCCCTGTTCGTTCCAAAAAACCGTGTATTGGGTTTCACTGTCCACTATCACGCCATCGAAATCGAACAAAACAGCCAGTTTGTGGGTTACGTTCATATCTTCTTTTAAATTGATTTAACGGATACAAAGTTCTGAATAATCCGGCAGATTCCTACCTTTGCAAAACTTAAAAAACTTGAAAACCCTTTCGACTATGACATTTACCGCAGAAAATATCCTTTTGATTGGTTCGGTGCTGCTTTTTGTCAGCATCTGGTTCAGCAAAGCGAGTTATCGCTTTGGGGTGCCTACCCTGTTGGTTTTCCTTCTGGTGGGCATGATTTTCGGCAGTGACGGCCTTGGTCTGCAGTTTCACAACGCCGAAGAAGCCCAGTTCATTGGCATGATGGCCCTGAGTGTCATCCTGTTCTCGGGTGGCATGGATACACAGTATGCCGACATCCGCCCGGTGCTGGCACAAGGCGTCCTGCTCTCGACCGTCGGAGTGTTGCTCACCACCCTGTTCACCGGAGGCTTCATCTGGTGGATTTCCGACTATACCCCCATCAGCATCACCTTGTCGCTGACCACCGCCTTGCTGTTGGCTGCAACCATGTCGTCTACCGACTCGGCTTCGGTCTTCAACATCCTGCGCTCGCAAAGCATGAACCTGAAATACAACCTGCGTCCCATGCTCGAGTTGGAAAGCGGAAGCAACGACCCCATGGCCTATATGCTGGTACTGGTACTCATCCAGTTCCTCACCTCGAGTGGCATGAATGCATCCGGCATCCTGGCCACATTCCTGGTACAGTTCATCGTCGGAGGAGCCTTGGGATACCTGCTGGGACAGCTGGCCGTCCGTGTCCTGAACCGGATTGACTTGCAGAACGCTTCGCTCTATCCCATCCTGCTTCTGAGCTTTATCTTTTTCACCTTTACACTGACCGACCTGTGTAAAGGAAACGGCTATCTGGCTGTTTACCTGGCCGGTATGGGAGTCGGCAATGCCCGCATTGTGCACCGCAAGGAAATTACGACCTTCATGAACGGCCTGACCTGGTTTTTCCAAATCGTGATGTTCTTGAGTCTAGGACTCCTGGTCAACCCCCACGAAATGTTCTCCGTAGCCGTACCAGCTACCTTAATCGGGCTCTTCATGATTTTCCTGGCCCGTCCGCTGAGTGTCTTCCTCTGCCTGCTTCCCTTTCCGAAGATGAACCTGGCTTCGCGGAGCTTCATCTCGTGGGTAGGCCTGCGCGGAGCTGTACCCATCATCTTTGCCACTTATCCTGTGGTAGCCGACATTCCCGAAGCGCGTCAACTCTTCAACATCGTGTTCTTCATCACCATCCTGTCGTTGCTGCTGCAAGGCACTACCCTCTCGTGGATGGCTCGTCGCCTTCACTTGGATGCGCCACTGGAAAAGACCGGCAATGATTTCGGTGTGGAAATCCCCGAAGAAATCAATACCGACCTGCGCGATATCGTACTGACCGACGAGATGCTGAAACAAGGCAACCGGCTGAAGGACATGAACCTGCCGAAAGGTATGCTAGTGATGATGATCAAGCGAGACGAGCAATACATCATTCCGAACGGTACCCTCCAATTGCATGCAGGCGATAAACTGCTGATCATTTCGGAAAACAAGTCTCAACCATCGGCCGAGTAAGGCGCTTTTCCCTTACTCGATGGTTCCAAATCAAACAACCACACATTTGAAAGTCCTATGAGAAAAAACCATTGGAAAGGGGTTGGGGCGGCCTTCTTCCTTCTAGCAGGATTCACCTCCTGCCAACAAAAGCCCGCTCCTGTCCGCCAGTTTCTGCGCTGGGCCGAGACCACTAACCAAACCTGTCCCCAACGCCTCAACGAAACGGTGACATTGGACAGCACCCGGTATGACGAGACACAGAATGCCGTGTACTATTACTACACAGCCAACGGAGTCCTGGACAACCTCGACTATATGCAACAAAACAAAGCCTCCTTCCAGCAAGCACTGGAGGAGGCCGTTGAAAATTCCGTGGAGATGAAAGAGTACCGCGAATACGGCACTACCTTCCATTATGTCTACTATTCCCAAAGCAACGGGCAACAATTGGCTGAGTTTTCCTTTCGTTCTTCATCCACCAAAGACTAAATATGCCTCCTTTAGGGAAAAGACTACGGAAGCCATTCAGCATAGGTCTCGTTCCAACCAGCCGCTGAATACCAATCCAACGTCTTGAAATAGTGATTCCATCCATTCTTCGAGTCAACAGGAATGTACATGCCCAAACCTGAATAGAGAGCGGGATTGATTGCATAGACTGAATGCGGGGAAACATTGGACACGCAACCTTTATAAACGATAGTCCGATTCAGTTGTTCAACCCAATCGGCATCCTCATCGCCAACCAGTTCGTTCATGAACTGACGAACATCGAAAGAGAGGTAACGGAAACTGCTACGATTCCCCCCATACTGCTGCAAATGGGTAGGGCTGTAGGTCGACTGCAAGTGGTCATGACCCGCCACCTTTTGACGGATAGACGCGGCCAGCTGTTCCATCTCGCTACAGTCTATCAAAGATATCGTTCCCCACCAACCGCTCGAGGACTGGTTCAGCCCTTCATAATAAGCGATGTAGGTAGCACAAGCCTGAGCATACCCTTTCTTCGTGTAACTGCACAAATCGCCCGTCAACTGATTGTAAGGGAAACCCGGAGAAGGGATATCCTGCACCGAAGCAATCAGATAGTCGGTTACTTGACGAAAGTCATAGCAGACCTCAGCACACCCCATCATACAGGCATCAAAGAGCACAAAGTCGAAATGCTTGCCGGTAGCTGCAATGGCTTTTGCCATATCGGGGGTCGTCATTGTATGATCCTGTGAGCCATCCTGTCCGAACGAACGCGCATTCCTACCATCCAAGTATTTCAGCCATCCACTCCCGTGTGAACCCAACACCAAACCCAACTGGGTAGCAAGGGGCACCTCGGCAAACATATCGTTCAGAATTCCTGTCATGGAAGACATTTCCGTAGACTCCGTATACCGGCTGGGAAGGACCTCAGCCAATTCCCAAGTCAACGTATCCGATGCATAATAAATGGCATTGCCAGAACGATCGTGTACCTTCGCCAGTTCTTCGGCAGAATAATGAACCTTACGACCGTTCAGATGTCCCTTTCCGTCGGTCACATACTTCAGCAAGCAAGGTTCATTCCAAAACCGGTTCGAAGCCGACCGTTTCCCATCCCAATAAACCAGCAACGTGACAGGTTCGTTCATCTGCAAAAGCCCCTGACACATCGTTGTGACATTCTTGCGGATATCGTCATCCAAGTTGTTGTCAGCCACGAAATAGGCAAAAAGAGCCTTTGTGGTGGAAGTCGGTACCTCTACCGGCTTCTCGTCTTCTTCCGGTATCTTTTCGTCATCGTTACCACATCCTCCCCAGAGGCAGGAAAGCAGCACGAAGAGAAACAATCTCGCAATCCCCTTCTTCATGACTCACTACTCTTCAGGTTTGGTGAAATGAAACGCATTCGGATTCACTTCACGAATCAGAATGGTTGCCCCCTTCTGATATTTGGTTTTCAATTTGGAGACCGTTTTCTGCAATTTCTGCTTGCTGTTCGAGAAGTACACAAAACAGGTACGATTGCTCAACCCTTCCACGTCTTCCAGGTAGTTCTTCAGCTGATAGCTGTAGTTCGTACGGTTGGGCAACATCTTGTTCTTGTCCAAATGCACGCTATCAAGCAGTTGAATTTCTGTAAAATACACCAGGGAATCAGTAAATGAGGCAGAAACGCCTACAATATACACCGGTCTGCTCTTTCTGCCCTTCAACGTGAAAGCCGAACAAACCATGAAAACGAGCATCAAGGCACACAGCGTCTTAACGAATTTCATCATGCTTCTTATCTTTTAAAATTTTCACTAGCGGACAAAAATAGTGAATTACGCAGAATTTACGAAAAAAGGAAGGGGAAAATTAGAAAAAGAGAGCCATAAATTAACAAACCAAGGTTCGACAAGGGTCCAAAGGACATCGGTCCGCCTGCCAGGAATCCCTTCACAAAAAAGCCGGGAAGCACCCCAAGAACCTCCCCAAAACGACAAAAGGGAAACTGCCTGATACCAGGAGTCTCCCTTTGTTTTTTGGATTCGTTTCGGAAATCGAGCGCTTGCTTATCCTAAATAAGACTTGAGCAACTTGCTACGCGAATTTTGTCTTAATCTTCTAATGGCTTTTTCTTTGATCTGGCGAACGCGCTCACGAGTGAGGCCAAATTTGTCGCCAATCTCCTCCAACGTCATTTCCTGCGTGTTGATACCGAAGAACATCTGGATAATCTCCTTCTCTCTATCGGTCAGCGTAGAAAGGGCTCTGTCAATTTCCTTCGCAAGTGATTCATTCACCAAGGAGCGGTCGGCCATGGGCGAGTCGTCGTTGACCAACACATCCAGCAGACTGTTGTCTTCGCCTTCGACGAAGGGCGCATCCACGGAGATGTGACGACCGGAAACCTTCAATGTATCCGAAATCTTGTCCACCGGAATTTCCAACTCATCGGCCAGTTCCTCGGGGGAAGGACGACGCTCGTTTTCCTGTTCGAACTTCGAGAAGGCCTTGCTGATCTTGTTCAGCGAACCTACCTGATTCAACGGCAAACGAACGATACGCGACTGTTCGGCCAATGCCTGGAGAATAGACTGGCGGATCCACCATACGGCGTAACTGATAAACTTGAAGCCTCGGGTCTCGTCGAACTTCTCGGCCGCCTTTATCAGCCCCAGGTTACCTTCATTGATCAAGTCGGGCAGACTCAATCCTTGATTCTGATACTGCTTGGCTACCGACACGACGAAACGCAAGTTGGCACGTGTCAGTTTTTCCAAGGCGATCCGGTCACCTTTGCGGATACGTTGAGCGAGTTCTACCTCTTCTTCCACAGTAATCAGGTCTTCGCGGCCGATTTCCTGCAGGTACTTGTCCAAAGAAGCGCTCTCTCGGTTGGTGATACTTTTGGTAATCTTTAATTGTCTCATTCTCTATAAAATGAATTTGGGATGCAAAGTTACAATAATAAAATGGATTTGCGAACTTTTTGTTTGAAAAATATTCATACTCATCCTTAATATACGTATTTTTACCCGCTCCGGAAACCGCAGAACGGCCAAAGCCTTTCGCGATACCTGCCAGGGGCATACGCAGGAAAGGATACACAGTCGTTGAAACCTCCCGTGCATCCTTCCACAAACCTATTGAAACTTCTTCTTTCTCCCCGAAGAGGGGCCTCTGCCTCACGGGATGCGCTTCCCGCGAAGAGAGGTATACCGACGGCCGGACCCGACTTATTCCTGGGTCAAATCCACCGCATAGTTAGCACGTTTTCCTGACGGGAACATACCGCTGATGAAGAGTACCTGATCGGGCGACTGGGTAGCTTCCTTCAGCACCTGTTCCAGATCGGCCACACTGCGCATAGGCTTTCCGTTGGCTTTCAGGATAATGAAGCCCTTGCGGATACCGGCCTCACCCATCTTGCCACCTTGCACACCCGTCACTTCCAGACCGAAGCCCAGGTTCAGCTGGCGCATCATTTCACGGGACACTTCACGGAAGGCAGCTCCCAGGATTTCCATACCGGCGTTCTTCACCACCTTGGTGTTGCCCTGGGCGTTCTTCAGGGTGAGTTCCACTTCTTTCTCCTGCTTGTTGCGCCATACCTTCAAGGTCACCTTGTCACCCGGACGATGCTTGGCCAAGCCTTCCTGCAGTTCGGCAAAGTTCTTCACACGCTTGCCATCGATACCGATGATGACGTCGTCTACTTCCAGTTTACCGGCTGCCGAACCGCCATCAATGATTTCAGCAATCAGCACACCGCCGCCTTTGGCACCCAATTCCTTCACCTTATCCTTGATCTGCTCGGGCATCATCTGCTGGTCGTCGTCAATCGGCGTACCCTTGATGCCCAATACAGCACGCTGTACGGCTCCGTATTCCTTCAGGTCGGCAATGACCTTAGTCATGATGCTGGTGGGGATGGCAAAGCCGTAGCCCGAATAAGCACCGGTCGGCGAGTACAACACCGAGTTGATACCCACCAGTTCGCCGCGGGCGTTCACCAATGCACCGCCACTGTTGCCTTGATTGATGGCCGCATCGGTCTGGATGAAGGATTCCACCCCTTGATTGTACACACCCAGCGAACGGGCCTTGGCACTGACAATACCGGCCGTTACCGTCGAAGTCATGTTGAACGGGTTACCCACGGCCAACACCCACTCACCTACCTTCAAGGCATCAGAGTTGCCTACCGGAATCGTAGGCAGGTCATCCGATTCAATTTTAACTAACGCTAAATCGGTACTGGGGTCTGTTCCGATGACACGACCCTTGAATTCGCGACCATCGTTCAGCTTCACACTGATGACATCGGCATTGTCAATTACGTGGTTGTTGGTCACGATATAACCGTCTTTGGAGATGATGACACCCGAACCGAAGCCCACCTTTTCAGGAGTCTGCACCTGACGTTGCTGAGCCCCTCCTCGACCGCCTCCGAAGATATCTCCAAAGAAATCATAGAAGGGATCACGAACGGTAACCGTCTGAGTCTTTGATTCTTGCGTAGACTTAATATGAACAACCGCGTGCAACGAGTTCTCGGCAGCCTGGGTCAAATCGACCGGCTGCATATGGATAGCGTCCAAAGCCGCCATGCGCGAGTAAGGATTCGGTTGGAATATATCGGTGAAAGCCGTGCTTTGAGCCGGCTGGGGTTCTTGCAGGAATGTAGCGGCTGCACCACCTACGGCAGCACTGACAGCAACGATAGCAGCTGTTCCTAATACCATTTTAGTTGTCTGTTTCATAACTTTATAGTGTTTAATTGTTAAATTCGCTATTAGATTAACATCTCTGACGCTAATGTAATGACAAATCACGTACGGTTGTATTCTTTGTCAGTTCGTTTTTTTTCTCTTTTAACACAGGAAAAATAGGCTTAACAGGGCTTAACCGCCTTTTCTGCCAAATTTACATTCATTATCAATCACTGACAGATACGCGTTGGAAACTTCCATCCGTAAGCCGTTTGCGTCCGGAGAGAAAACCATCAACGAATAAACAACAAACAGAAACGGACGAGGAAGGAAGTTCAAACTGCAACGCAGTCTGACGAAACTGCAACGCAGTCCGACGAAACTACGATGCAGTCCGACGAAACCACGATGCGGTCTGATGAATGCCCCAGGGCCAAAGAAAGAACTGAAAGAAACGCAACAAAAAAAATAAGAAGAAAGCGCAATCAAAAGTCGAAGAGGAGACCGTGAAAGACAATAGTATTAGTAACAGCAGCAGTAGAAGAAGAAGAGGAGACAAGAAGGAAAGCGACCTTCTTCCTCCGGCAACAATCGAGTAGGAGGTAAATACTAATCATAGGTATTTGTCTCCTACTTTCATATTTACCGACCTCTCACACCACCGTACGTGCCGTTCGGCATACGGCGGTTCCTATTTTGGATACCATTCGAGATAACTGTCCAACATAGTCTTATATCCCGCTCTTTTCAGTTTGTCGTTAGACATTGCTGATGTCACGAGCCTGCTGTCTGCCGCTCGCCAACAACCAGGACGGGGGGT
>AMCI01001250.1_pt1 | contig 12481 bp, 8 predicted proteins | sample 419838 | NCBI WGS metagenome assembly AMCI01 (sample SAMN01090643, study PRJNA158313) | gut metagenome
AATATCAAAAAAGCCTCCATAATGGAGGCTTTTTAAAGTTTTAATAAATGACATGAGAATTACAATCCCCAATCCGAGAGGTTCAATTCCTTTTCCACCTTCTTTTCAATAGCATCAGGAAGATTGTGGAAGAAATCGATGCCTGTCCGATTTTCCAGCCACTGAATAGACACGGCCCGTTTATTGAGTTCTGATCGCGGAGCCTGATTATTGTAGCTGTAACCATGGCTGTCGTGTCCCATCCAGAAGCCAATAGCAGAATACTTTCCGAAACGGTATTGCAACAAAGCCATAAAATAGTATTTAGGAACAACAATACGGCTATTGGCCACTCGGTGAGAATAGTCGCCTTCTGTAATTGTACCTCCCTTGACTACATAAAGTGTGTCTGCAAGACCTTGCGCCTTGGCCTTTTCTCGCACAAAACTCTCAAAACGGGTCCAGTAGCCACCGTTAAAATCCCCCTTTTGGGGCGACATGTTGGTCATGTAGAAAGTTTGGTCGTTGGACGCTCTAGAATACAGACGGTCTGCCGAAGCACAAAGATGGCCATGCTGATAGCCATTAAACGACGCATCATCCGGGATATACTGACTGATCAGAGATGGATCCTTAGGATATTGAGGCTTCACCTCATAAGGTTTTCTTCCCACCTTCACCTGACGAGTTAGGTTGTCAAAGCGGTAGGCAACCCAACGCGAATGGTATTTTCCGGCATCATATTCCAGGCAATAGTTCATCACTTTTCCCTGTCCCTCCGTAGTCCAATGAGTGATCAACTTGTTTTGGGGATTGAGGCGCGGAACTTCTATCCGGGAACTTACATCACTGAGAGTAGTAGCAGGAGGCGTTCCACCACCACCGAAGATAAAGTCATCACTATCACTAGAGCAAGCAACGGCGGTAAAACTTACCGCCGCTGCCATTGCATATTTAAATAAAGATCTCAGTCTGTTCATGCTGGATTATTTGATGATCGCTGTTCCATTGGCATCAGTCAAAGTGAAATCGTCAACCAACACGTCCTTACCTGGTTTCTTGGCATTCATGACGACCATACATACGGTTGTCGGCTGTTCCAACTTAAATTGATGAGTTACGGCTGTCCACTGGCTGTTGCTCAGATCGTTGACATATTCGCCATACTTATATCCGTCGCCGTTAGAAACAGAACCATTGACTACGATGGCATAACCCGGACGGATGCTACCACCTTCACTTGTAGCTGCCTTAACATAGAAAGACATAGTATAATTGCCAGGCTGCAATTCTAATTCCTTATACGCCAGACGGGAGTTGCCGCTTGAGCTACCATCAATCTTTACCGCATATTTGCCGCTATGAGCATCTTCGCTCATAGAAAGCCCCCCCTTACTTGCAGAACTTGCAGACTGCCAGTTATTGGGCAAGCCATTCACCCAAGCTTCGAAGTCGCCGTTAGTGCTATTGAGATCACCGTGATTACCATCACCGCCCTGGCCGCCTTCTTCACCGCTACCAACCTTACCGGCAGCGATAGAGAAGTTCTTCACTTCCCAAGTAGAACCACTCACATTGTCACAGTTATAGTAGTATGCCAAACGGATATTGCCACCCAAATATTCAGCCGGTATCTGTACATCAGCCTTCTTGAAGTCCTTCCAAGCACCCGGTTCATTCACTTCCATTTGGAGGGAGAGTTCCTGCCAACCTTCGCCAGGTTTCTTTTCGTCAAAATTTTTAGTGATGAGTACCTTCTGGTTAGCAAAGTCCTTATTATACATCAGGATATACTCGAACATCAAGTGCACCTCTTTTTGGTTAGCCAGAGAGATTTCAGGGCTCACGAGGAGATAAGTACCCGCTGTAGTAGTCTTGTCGCCATTGTTATAACCAGAAGCCTTGGCTGTAGAGTACTCATTGATCCATGCACCGGCACCGCTTGTCGTAAAGTTCTTGAAGTTGCCCAGGTCGGAAGCGAAGCTTTCATTGTAAGGCAACTGCTGTACCGCGTTAGGATTCTGAGGTTCTTCTTCACCGCCCTGTTCTGCCTTACCAGCAGCAATGGTAAAGTTACGGATTTCCAGAGTAGAACCGCTCACATTATTAGTGTTGTAATAGAAAGCCAAGCGGATCTTCTTGCCCATAAACGCTGCAGGCACCTGCAAGTCAGCGCTCTTGAAGTCCTGCCAAGTTCCTGGACTATTGACTTCCATCTTGAGCGGCATTTCCTGCCAGCCATCGTTAGGCTTAGTCATGTCGAAGTTGTCAGAGATCAGAATCTTCTGGTTCGCAAAGTCCTTATTGTACATCAGAATGTATTCGAACATCACATGTGCCTCAGTCTGATTTTCAAGAGAGATTTCAGGACTCACGAGAAGATAGGTACCTGCCGTAGTGGTCTTGTCCTCGTTATTGTAGCCAGAAGCCTTAGCCGTATTGTGGTCGATAACCCACTTTCCGGCACCACTGACGGTATAGTTTTCAAAAGCGCCCAAAGTAGTAGAGAAGGCTTCAGAATAAGGCAACTGCTTTACCTTATCCTCAGGTTGGGTCTCAGGATATTGATCGTTCACTTCATAAGGAGCAGGAACGTCTTCGCAGGCCGTAAAACCCAAAGAAAGGGTAAGGGCCGCAATGATGGAAAAAAACTTTTTCATATCGAGTTGGTTTTATTTTATTTTACAGTCTGAATATCATCAATGGAGCGGAGCTGTAGCTGCCAGTCGCTGTAGTAAGAGAGCATACCTGTATAGCTACGCTTGTCTTCAGGAATCACCATAAAGGCAATAGGATTTTGCGTAGAGGTGCGCAGGGTCATCTTACCCTTGTTGTTGCTCAGCGTCAGGTTGCGATCCACCGCATAACCTGCATCATAGAGCACTTCTGGTGCAAAGATCTTGGGCAGCGGTTCCTTCTTGCCGGAGAGCTCACCCGTAGCAGGTTCGTTTTTCGCACTACCCTGCACCTCATCAATTGTACCCTCAACGGTAGCGAGCATTGGCACCGTCTTGTAATTCTTCTTGAGGTTACCCACTCCTGTCTGAGTCAGATCCACTGGTTGAAGCTCCGGAGCCTGAAGATTGGGCTCACCGACGAGTTCGATATTCGTGCTGCAGAGTTCGAGCAACATCGGACCAAGGCGGAAGTTACCACTGCTGGTACGGTAAGGCTGTCCAATTTTGGGTACCTTACTGTAGACTCCCGCATAGAGTCCCTTCAAGTTTACCTTCAAACGCTGTCCCAAGGAGAAATAAGGAGAGAGGAAGGTATTCTTAATGGCCAGGATGATGCTCTGGTCAACGACCTCACCATCTACCTGGTTGATTTGGCGCAGCATTAATGTCTGATAGAGGTTGCCTCCGGCATCATTGGCTACGACAACACCCTCAATGATCAAGTCTTCGTTGATTTTAGAGAAGAAGTTGGAACTGTTACTCACAATTTCCGCACTGTTGCTTTGTGCACAGTATTTTTCCTTCACTTCCCCAATGGAGCTGTTCACCTCGCCGATAGACACCGGACTAGTTACAATAAAGCCATCGGTGTTGGGATCATCCTCGTCGCCCATACAGGAAGTCATAAGGGGAAGGCTGGCAAAGCAAGCCATAAGGGCCATGAAATATATCTTTTTCATTTTGATCTGTATTTTAGTAACTGGTGAGCATTTCTATTAGAATCGGAAACCGACATTCAAGAAGAAGTTGAAGGGGTTAGCATAATAATACTTGGAGTTCTTAGAGAACTTGTAAGCCTTGTTTTCGCCCTTGCTGGCTTCACCGCCTGATTCAGTATAATAGCTGTCATCACGGTTCTGCTCATAACCACCGGTACGCATGTTGCGGTTATTGGTGATATTGTTAAGGGAGAGATTGATGGAGAGGCTCTTGCCCTTATTAAGTCGGATGAACTTACCGATAGAGAGGTCAAGCATCAAACCATCGTCAAACTTTTCCTGGTCAGCAGCATAAGTGCGCAGTTCATTACCGTTCTGGTCAAAGAGAATACCACCATTCTGCTTGAGAGTAGCTTCGTCTACATCGAATACATACTGGCCTTCCGCATTAAGGGTGGGCACATGTACATTGCCCGCTACTGCATAGGTGCTATTGAGACGGCGATACTGAGAGAAGCCTACGTAAACGCGGTCGTAGTAGTTCAAGTTAGCCTCAAAGAACCAGCCTTTAGTGTTGTAATTGGCACCCAAGCTGACTGCGGTCAACGGTGTTCCGCTAATGCGCATGCCATCGGCGATAACCTTGAGCGGCATAGCCTCCTTGGTCACCGGATTCTTATAGGTGTTCAGTTTGGCAATCTGTTCCTGCTTCACTCCTTCGTAGCTGATCTGTGCATCTGGGTTGTTGATGTACTGTGCTTCGCTGATGGTTCCCACCAAGTTGAAAGAGAGGTTGGAGTTAACCTGATATTCCAGGGCAGCCTCAAAACCATAGTGTCTCTTCTCAATACCGTTCATTGTGAGATAGGTGAAAGTGCTATGCTGGTCATTGTAGTAAGCTGTCTGTTCTACCTGGTCAAGGAAGTGAGTGTAGTAACCGGACAATTTACCAGAGAAGTTGCCGAAACGGAACTTGTAACTGAGTTCTCCACTGAAAACATCCTCGTTCTTCAGTCCGTTCACAAAATTGTTGTGCAGACGTGGCGCAACGAAGCTATTACGTGCCAGAGGTGCCTTGGATTCATAGCCACCGGCAAGGGTGAAAGTATGATTTGCCCAGGGGCGGAAACTTATCTTTGCCTTTGCACCACCGCTACCAAAACGGGCAACACCGCTCTTGCCATAAGAATTTTCATCGGCACGGCCGTTACGCATCTTACCATCGCGCTCCATGCTCGTACCTTCCACATGACCTGCCAAATTGATGTCGAACAAACCCTTGGTATAATTATATTGTGCCCAGAAGCGTGCTTTCTGAACCAAGATATTGTAATTATAGCCAAACTTGTCACCTTCGCTAATCTGACGATTAGGATAGTTCAGGTCATTCTGTGCCTCCTGACTGGCAGGTCCGTAGTCTTTGGCAGCGAACTTATCGACGTCAGTGAAGCGAGTACCACCTAACAGATCGTCCATCGTCTTGTAGTGCATACCCTTTGTCACGTTCCACCAGAAACCCGTAGCAATCTTGTTGTGGGCATTGATATCGTGAGTGAAGGTTGAACTCAGCGTACCGACCAACTGGTCATTGTGGCGACGTTCCAAATAATAGAGAGCCTCACCTCCCTTGGCCTCATTGTGGCGGTTCACATAATACATACGGTCCCAGTTGATCTGACGATTGGCTTTGCTGCCTCTCCAGTGGGCCACCAGGCTGTTGTATTGATCTACATAATAAGGATGTTCCTCGAGGAAGCCTGGATTATTAATTTCCGGATCATACACATCGAAAATGCTGGAAGGCAAATTCTTGTAATAGTCCGGACGAGGATCGTAGGCATCCCCTCCCCAACCTAAGGCAGAAACGCTGTAGAGGCTGTAGCGACCACCGGCAGCGGTAACAAGACGACTATTATCATCGATATTCCAATCCCAAGTAAGGATTGCTGTCGGTTCGAAGCTTTCTACCACGCGTGCATTGCGCTTTTCACCTCCCTGATAACCCCAGTTGGGATTATAGTAATGGGAGTTGGCCAACCAGTAGGCTTCTTCCGTAGAAGCTCCCTGCTGGGCACGTTCGGTAGGCGCACCAAAAGTCACCAAAGACAAGGAGTGGCGGTCGTTGAAACGCTTCTGTGCTGAAAGGAAATAACTGAGGGCATTGTAGAAAGTTCCCTCGATAGCTCCCTCCTTGGCCCAGCGGTAGCCCACCAGACCGGCAAAAGCCCAACCGTTTTCCATCAGACCTGTAGCATGGGTAAACATGCCGCGAGCCACATAGTTACGGTTACAACCAGAAAGAGACAGTTTAGATCCCTGAGCGAACTGGCTGGCGCGAGTATTAATACTGGTGGCGCCGCCAACATAGGGAACACCGAAATTATTGAAGCCAAAACCCATGACAGCTTCCTTGTTGCGGACGGCATCGTTCATACCGCCGATCATGCCGTAGCTGAAGCGGCCACCTTCAATATCATTCAGAAGCAAACCGTTCATATAGGTCTGTTCATACATGTTGTCGTAACCGCGTACGCGGAAACGCATGGGACTGAAGAGATAACCTACTTCTGAAAGGTAGGGGTCATCGTCAGGACCGATAAAGGAAGATGCCGTCTGGGAAACGTCAACATCTTCATCCAATTGTGATTCGCTGATAGTAAAGTCAACATTACTGTTCTCTACGCTCACGGAGTCACTTTGGTGCTGTGCACTGGCGCCTGTAGCAAGGCAGCAGGCCGCGGCCAGAATTTTTACTCCTTTGTTCATACAAGTATATTTTTAAACTATTTGCGGTAGGAAAGTGGCTTCCCCTAAAAGGAGGGAGAGCGCTTGGGGATTAGACAATAAAAGGAGAAGAACATGTTGGGCAGAACGGCAGGATAGCCAACTTCCCCTGGACATTTTTCTCCCTCCTGAGTCCCATCGGTCATGCGGTGGGAGAGTATAAAGGACAACGGTTGTCCTTATGCAACTTACAAGCTATGCCCGCCCGCAGACCCATAGAAAATAAAGATTATCGTTGATTTATCTGCAAAGCTATAAAAAAAATGAGCGAATTCATTACAATTCTATTATATTTTGATTTTAAGCGGGTAAATCACTATGGTTTCTCATTTTTTTTTCTAGAAATTTGCTTTTCCTTAGTGAGCAAAGCGATATCCTCCGCTATTTTGCGACAGGAAGCGCCGGGAGCTAACCTACCGTTCCACTAAGGGGAACCGCCATAAGGCGGTATCTGTCCGATCATTCACTAAAACGATAACATAATATGAGAAAAGTACTGCTTTCATTGATGGCCTTTCTATTTGCTATTGTCGCTTTGGCCCAGTCTTCTGGAGAAAAACGCTATGCACTCTACGGCCTGGCTTTCTACAACCTGGAAAACCTTTTTGATACAGTTCACGATTACAACAAGAACGACTATGAGTATCTTCCTGAAGGGGGCATGAAATGGGGAGCCATGAAATACAATGCCAAACTCAAAAACATGTCCAAGGTTCTTTCTATGCTCTGCACCGACAAACATCCGATGGGTGCTGCAGTAGTCGGCGTTTCCGAAATCGAAAACCGTAGGGTTTTGGAAGACTTACTGCGCCAACCGGCCTTGGCATCACGCGGATGGCAAATCGTACACCATGAAGGTCCCGACCGCCGTGGTGTGGACTGCGCCTTCTTCTACAATCCTCAGCTCTTCACCTTCGAGCGCAGCATGCTGGTGCCCTCCTATGCCCTGGATGAAAACCAGCCGGATGTCGACCTAGGCTTTACTGTTGATGAAAACAATCAAGTGGTGGCCAACGAAAACTTCCTCTTGGGCGATACTACTCATCTGACCCGTGGCTTCCTCGTTATGAGCGGCCGCATGGCTGGAGAAAAAATGCACATCATTGTCAACCACTGGCCTTCACGTGCTGCGGAAAGCAAGGTACGCGAACGTTCCGGCTACCAGGTCTACCGTCTAAAGGAGGCTTTGCTGAAGCAGGATCCTGATGCTAAGATTGTTATCATGGGCGACTTAAACGACGACCCAGCAAACAAGAGCATGACCAAGGAGTTGCGCTGCAAAAACAAGATTAAAGACGTGAATTCTGCCCACGACCTCTACAATCCTTGGTGGGATACACTTTACAAACGCGGACAGGGTACGCTTTGCTACCGCGGCAAGTGGAACCTCTTCGATCAGATTGTGTTCAGCGGCAATCTGCTTGGCAAAGATGCAACCCAACTCAAATTCTATAAGCATGAAATTTTCTCCCGCGATTTCCTTTTCCAGCGGGAAGGACGCTATAAGGGAAATCCCCTCCGCACCCATGCTGGTGGTGTCTGGCTCAATGGCTACAGCGACCACCTCCCAACAATGATTTATCTCGTAAAAGAAGTAAAATAAGATATGGCACAAAAACCTGGAATACCTAAAGGCACACGCGACTTCGGTGCCGTAGAAATGGCACGTCGCAATTATATTTTCGATACCATCCGCAGCGTATATGCACTCTATGGCTTCCGCCAAATTGAGACACCGGCTATGGAAAACCTCTCAACCCTCATGGGTAAATATGGTGAGGAAGGCGACAAACTCTTGTTCAAGATCCTCAACTCCGGCGATTTCAAGGGTGCGGTAAGTACAGCCCTCTATGAAGAAAAGACTTCAGCACAGTTGGCGTCCAGCTTTTCTGAAAAAGGACTCCGCTATGACTTGACAGTACCTTTCGCTCGCTACGTTGTACAGCATCGCGAGGAATTGCAAATGCCTTTCAAGCGCTACCAGATTCAGCCGGTATGGCGCGCCGACCGCCCGCAGAAGGGACGCTACCGCGAGTTCTACCAGTGTGACGCTGACATCGTAGGTTCCGATTCCTTGCTCAACGAAGTAGAACTGATGCAGATCGTTGATGAAGTCTTCTCTCGTTTCGGCATTCGCGTTTGCATCAAGATCAACAACCGAAAGATCCTCAGCGGTATCGCTGAAATCATCGGTGCGGCGGACAAGATCGTGGACATCACCGTAGCGATTGACAAGTTGGATAAAATCGGTTTGGACAAGGTCAACGAGGAACTCCGTGCTGTAGGTCTCTCTGAAGAGGCAGTACAGCAGTTGCAGCCTATCATCAACCTGAACGGTACGAATGCTGAGAAGTTGGCAACAATGCGTACAGCTCTCGCTGCCAGCGAAACAGGTATCAAGGGTTGTGATGAAGTGGAATATGTTTTGCGTGCCTTGAACTGCCTGAACAGCGACGGTACTTGGAAAGAAACGACAGACAATGCTGCCATGCGCAATCCTTTCGAACTGGATTTGACTTTGGCACGCGGTTTGAACTACTATACGGGATGTATCTTTGAAGTTAAGGCACTCGATGTGCAGATTGGATCCATCACCGGTGGTGGCCGCTACGATAACCTGACAGGTATCTTCGGTTTGCCCGGACTCAGCGGCGTGGGCATCTCTTTCGGTGCCGACCGTATTTATGATGTGCTGAACCAACTGGAACTCTATCCTGATGAAGCCATTACTGGAACTCGCTTGCTTTTCATCAACTTCGGCGAACAGGAGGCTGCCCACTGCTTGAAACTGGCTACTGCCATGCGTCGCGCCGGCATTTCGACAGAAGTCTATCCTGACGCGGTAAAGATGAAGAAGCAGATGAATTATGCCAATGCCCAGCAGGTTCCTTTCGTAGCTTTGATCGGTGAAAATGAAATCGCTGCCCAGAAGTTGGCAATCAAGAACATGACTACCGGCGAACAGCTCTCACTCTCTTTGGAAGAGGCTATCGAATATATCGGTAAATAATGGAAGGATGACTGGTTTTCTACTAAAATCCTAATCAGAAAAGAGGGATTGACGTGGATGACGACTTCTCTATCGCAAAAAAATCTGCAAGGCTTTTCGTCCTTGCAGATTTTTTTGTTTTTACAAAATGGTTATCTATCTCATTGAAGTATGAAGAGATGAAGCCAGAAGATCAATAATAGAATTAGACTTTATAACCCAAATTCATTCTAACACTAAGATCATAACCTCCATCACTTGTTACCCCTTATGGATCGCAATCCATTAACGAGGCAATTGCGTTTCGTAAATTAAGCCTTCGGCTGCGTTTTTTCCTTCCATATCAGTGAAGACAAAGGTAAACATCCACTTGTCTAGACGATAACCGGCATTGACATAGGGCAGTTTGAGAAAAACTCGGTTCCAACCTTTTTGCAACTTTACAACAATAGGACGACGCGCGGGGAAGTTCTCATTTTTCAGGGTGACCTCCTTATCTGTCAACTGTACACCCCGGTTCTGGTAATCGGGGGCAGGAAGGAGATTTCCGTTTATCCATACCTTAGAGCCCATCAAGTCCCATTCTCCTTTTTCCGGAACAGGGTCGAGTTCCGAACGGCTGTAGTTTTGCAATTCCACCAAAGCCCCGACGTTCTGTTCGCGTGGTGAATAGACGTAGGTCCAGGCATAGGCGGTCTGATTGTAGCGGGGCTGAGCGTAATAAGCATTGATGATGCGTTCTCCCCAAGTGTGTCTAAGGTAGATGCCGGCACCTGTAGCCGTACCTGTAACATAGGTTTTGCCTTCATGCACAAAACTTTCCGGCAAGGCTACCGCCTGATCTTTCAGCGTTTCGGGCGGAAATACCTTCTGGCTGTCACCGCCATTGCCGAAGGCATCAGTAATACGCCAATGCACCTGACTTTGCTGTACATAGGGAATGGGCTCGTGCTTTAGGGAATGCGCCTTGTGGAAGAGGAAACGGCTTTCCCAGTTTTGGAAATCCTCAAATTCCTTCCCTTCTTCCGGCAGCATGACTCCGCCGCCCAAGTATTCGCCGCGGGGTTCCTTGTCGATATACTGTTCCCCACCACCCTGCCAGGCCCGGCTCAAGGACGCGATGACATTGGCATAGAAATTATTTTGGGAGATAATCTCGTTTTCATTTTCCACATTACGATCGTTCCACATACCGGAAATCGTACCGGCAACAGTAGCATCTCCCTGGGTACGATAGTAGATACTGCTTTTGTAGATTCCAACAAGATCAGCAAAAACATCGAAATGGTTGGTGTAATTGTAACGGCAGTCGATATTGGGCTTACCCTCCACTGCTGTACCGGCAGTACTCCAGAGTTGGAAGAGGTCGGCATGTACCTCCTTGCCCGCCACTCCGCGCATCGGATTCCACACCATGCAGCGGCGGTGAAGTTGCTCTTTCACATAGTCCACCATTTCATTGACATAGGCAGCTGTGGTCTGTACCTCGTCCGCCCCGATATGGATATAGGGGGCATGACGGAAGGTTGCCACCACTTCGTTAAGAATTTGCTTAAGGGCAATTTTCCCCTTCTCGGTTTGCATGTCATAGCCCATCGCCTTTCGAAAGGCATCACTGTGTCCAGGCATATCGATTTCTGGAATAATGAAGATGCCTCGGCTGTAAGCATAGTCCTCGATCTCGCGGCATTCGGCCTGAGTATAGAATTTTCCCGCATCACGGGTCATAAACCGAGGGTTCTGAAGTTGAGGGAAGGCCTTTACTTCGAAACGGAAACCCTGGTTTTCCGTGAAATGCCAATGGAAGGTATTGACTTTGAAACGCGACAACAGATCGATGTGGCGTTTGATGAGGTCCACACTAAGATAGGAGCGACCGATGTCGTGCATATAGCCGCGGAGTTTGAAGGCTGGCCAGTCGGTAATTTCCACCTGTTCCAGTGTAATGCCTTTTTTGTTCCAGCCTTCTGCCAACTGGGTGAGGGTCTGTGCCGCCCGGATGAGCCCCATGTCATTGACCACTTCGATTTCCACTTTTTTCCGGTTGACTTTCAACTGGTATACCTCATTAGGATAACCAGCCAAATGATAATCATAACTGCCGGGAATGGAGTCTACCCAACGCACGATGATGTCTCCTTGAGTGGCATCGGGAAGAAAACGTACCTTTTCCAGGCCGAACTCCTGAAGGAAACGAAGAAGGGCGGGATGGGAGGCAACACCTGCAACGACCAGATCTTGGTTGGCGTTCCAATGCAGGCGACCTTTGGTTGCCGTCAGTTGTTGGGGAATCGGGAGAAGATGTTCTTTTTTGGCTTCTGCGGTAAGGCTGAATCCCAAGGTCATAGCCAGCAGGAGCGTGCACGTTAATTTTTTCATAGAGGAAAAGATTTATCTTGGCGAAAAGAGGGAATGCTGCACCATCAATTATGGCGACTTGCCCTTTCTGCATCATGAAAGCATCGCATTTGCAACGGCAGGTCGAATCCTATCATTGCAAAAAATCCATCAAGTCTTGATGGCTTGATGGATGATCAATGTACCCCCGACGAGAATCGAACTCGTATCTAAGGTTTAGGAAACCCGTATTCTATCCGTTGAACTACGGGGGCAAACCGCCCAAACAGACATAAATGTTCGTTAAGCAATGCAAAAATACAATTTGAAGAGCGAAACACAAAACTTTTCCCCTTGTTTTTGTCTTTGCCGCCGCTAGGACCTCAATTGCGAAAAAAGGGCAAAGACTGTGCTATTTGGAACACAGAGCCTTGACTTTTGTATAAAGATACAGATTTCTCCGGCTTAACCTGCTTTACAGCCCCCCTACTCCTATTTATCCTGCTTTTTTCCTTTGATAAATCAATATTTTTTAATTTCTTTGCATGAATATTCTTTAACACTAACAAAATCTATCTTTCTATGGTAACATTTATTGTTGCGACCTTTATCATTGGCTACCTCTGTATAGCCATGGAAAGTGTCATCAAAGTGAATAAGGCCGCTCCGGCTTTGATCATGTGTGCCATCTGCTGGACTCTGTTTATGGCAGATGCTGGTTCTTTCATTCCTTACTTACATGGGGAAGAATTTCAAGCTTTCCTTGCTGAAAGCAT
>AMCI01001283.1_pt1 | contig 12198 bp, 8 predicted proteins | sample 419838 | NCBI WGS metagenome assembly AMCI01 (sample SAMN01090643, study PRJNA158313) | gut metagenome
AGTTCTATCTGTAGATCGGATTGGAGAGCAGTATCTTGTAGTACAGGACACCGTCAACCTCCAAAGGTTTCTTGGCAATCATAAACTGTACGCTTCTTCTTTCCACCTTGGCCTGTTTCATGAGCCTTTGCACAATGAATCCGGCGGAAAACCGTGCGCATCTTTTGTCTTTCCACACGTTGAACCCTTCGAGGCCCTCAGTACGGGAGATATACCAGTCTTCCGTTTCATCGTCCTGAGCGAAGTTCACCCTGCCACCGCCCAGGATTCCCAGTTCGATGGACATGGTCTTTGACAGATATACCGTTCCCCTGTAGTCCATGTTGATGGTCCGCTTCCCTTTATACATTACTTCCAGCGGACGTGAGTTTTCCTTGTTGTATACGACCAGTGCCATGATTCTCATATTTTCCGGTTATAGCTTTTGTCATTCCATGAAATTCTCCACAGCCAGCATCTGGCTTCTCCAGGCAAAGCTGTTATGGTTGCGTACTGCCTCCACAATTCTGCAGACCTTCCGGGATATGGCCGCAGCCGATATACCCATGCATTCCGCGAGTGTCTTGAAAGAGAAGTGGGATTCATAGAATCTGAGCGTGAACATCCTGTATTCCTCATACGGGAATTTCTGGCGGATGAAGCGCAGAATGTCACCCGTCAGTCTTTCACAGGCGTTCCTGTCATCCTCTGATATGAACTGCGCCTCTTCGCCGCATCTGAGGAAGAAATCGTCTTCCGGATGGGCATACCTGTTTTCCTTCCGGATCTTCACCAGCGCCGCTTTCCTGTAGCATCCGATGAAGTACGCTTCATAGTTCGTGATGTCTTTCTCCGGTGCCATCACCTGCTTCCTCACAAACAGGTAGGAATCGTGGAAATTGTCCTCGTCCAGTACACCGTATTTCCGGAGCGAGGTTCTCAACCTGCCGTAGGAGTTCGTGAACCATTCGTTGAACAGCCTTTCCTTTTCTGCGATCTTGTCTGCCATAACGTCTTGTTTTAATTGATACCAGCTGCCTACCCGGGTAGGCATTCTTATTTCTTGCGCTTCCCCCTGTCCGTTTTTCGGCGGTTTCCGGCAAGGCTTGCCGTGAGAAAATACGCTCACGCAAGGCGTGAGGAAGATTTTTTCACGGGCAACCGGCCCGAAGGGCTGCCTTGCGGAACCGTCCTGAAAAACGGCTTTCTTCGCTGCAAGAAATGAGGATGACAGATTTTGCTTTTACCTTTCGCCGTGATTCATCGTACGAAATATGGAAAGCCGTCTGTTTGCAGGCTTTTTGTCCGTCTGCTGTTTCCCTTTTCACGATATCCTGTGCATGGGCCTGTGCCATGTCCGGACAACGGAATGGTGCAACGGGACAATGAGACCGCCCGTGCAACTGTAGGACCCTGCCACCGCGGTCCTGCAACAGGGCTATTCCAGCTTCATTTTGCTCTTTACTATGTTCATGTTGTATTTCAGACTCTTGTCCATGACCCTTGCATAGTGTTGGGTCATCCGGGTAGAGGCATGTCCCAGCATGGCTGAAACCTCCTGCAGGGGCACGTCATTGGCCAGCGTGACGGTGGTGGCAAACGTGTGTCTGGCGGCATGTGTGGTCAGTTTCTTCTTGATGCCGCAGAAGTCTGCAATCTCCTTGAGGTAGCTGTTGGCCTTCTGGTTGCAGACAATAGGCAGGCATGTCCCCTTTTTGAGGCACAACGGATCCGATTCATATTTCCTGATGATGGCCAGCGGTACCGGCAGAAGCGGAATGTTGGCAATGGAGCTGGACTTCCTTCTTCTTTCCAGCTTGATTCTTCCCTTTCTGATCCACCAGTCTCCGTGGTTGTCCTGTTCAAGATGCTCGGGTTTCAGTGTGGAAACGTCGGCGAAAGCCAGTCCGGTGAAGCAGGAGAACACAAAGATGTCCTTTACCAGTTCCAGCCTTGGGATGTCAAAATGCCGGTTCATGATGGTCTGCAGTTCATGGTAGGAAAGAAAGACCGGGTCTGTTTCATCCTGTTCCATCCTGTATCCGTAGAAGGGGTCTTTACGCATCCATTCCTTGGCAATGGCCATGTTGGTTATCTTCTTGAAGCATTTCATGTACCGCACGATCGTGTTGCGGCAGAGCCTTTCCTCCGTTTTCAGGTAAATGTCAAAGGCCTGTATGAAATCGGGAGACAGTTCGTGGAAGGTGATGTCTTCCTTGTCATAGTAGCGCGATATGCTGACGGCAAGCTTCCGGTGGACATTCTTGTAGCGGTTGATTGTAACGGGGGAGTAGTCTATCCCGACCACTTTTTCCATGGAGGCAATTTCCTCTTTAAGGGTTGCAAGTACGGTCCTTATTTCAACGTCCTTGCCGAAAACCCTCTTCAGCAGAGTCTTGGGAGTGATCAGGGCAGATTCCATGGCCAGCTCCTTGTGCTTTTCGTAGGCCCGGGTGCAGAGCGTGGCAATGTAGCTGTTCAGCTCAAGGGAGGCCCTGTCCCTGCCTTTGCTGTTTCCTTTGGCTGCATTCCAGTTCTTGGGAGCCACACTTCTTTGAATTCTTACCTCGTCGTACTGTCCGTTGATGGTCACCCTCATAAGGATGGGGGCTTCACCGTTTTTCAGCAGTTTGGTTTTCAGAATGAAAAACAGGATGTTCATTGTGCCTTGTTTCATCTTCGTCTCTTTTAAATGTTGTACATTCGATTGACTTGCCAAACATGAATGGGAACAGGCAAAGGCATTTTTCCTTTGCTGTTTGGGCATTCGATGGGATGCACAAAATTACTATTTTGGCTTCCGGGATGATACAGGCAAAACATTGATATTTAGTGAAGTATGAAACAATCGGTGGTTTTTTGATGCGACTGAAAAAAAGCCACCGAATCAGCCATGTGTTATCTGCTTACAATTTCGCTTTTTGGCATGCAGACAGCAAATAAAAACCCGCTGAAACGACTGTGTTTCAGCGGGTTTCCTAATCTTTCATTTTCTAAAGGTGGTGCCACCAGGAATCGAACCGGGGACACAAGGATTTTCAGTCCTTTGCTCTACCAACTGAGCTATGGCACCTTTGTTTCTCGTTTGCGGTTGCAAAGGTAGGCAATCTTTTTGAATTACCAAAGAATTTGGCTCTTTTTTTATTAAAGAAAATTGCCGGGAATAGAGGATATCTCTTATTCCCAGCAATTTATCTATTGAATTATTTTTCCTTCAAGGGGTTCCATCCTTGGGCTTTCAGTTCGAATTCCTGTCCGTCGCGGGTAATTAGGGCACATCCCAGTTCTTCTTTGGTGATGTGACCGATGACCTTGATGCCTTCCATCTCGGCCACTTTTTCATGGTCGGTCAGGGGAACGGTGAAGAGGAGTTCGTAGTCTTCGCCTCCGTTCAGGGCACAGGTGGTGACGTTCATGTTCAGCTCTTCGGCCATGACGGCAGTCTGGTAGTCGATGGGGATGCGCTCTTCATAGACCCGGCAGCCGGTGTGGCTTTGTGAGCAGATGTGCATCAGTTCCGACGACAGACCGTCCGAGATGTCCATCATGGCGGTGGGCTTGACACCGGCTTTGGCCAACTTCCCGACAATGTCCTTGCGGGCTTCGGGCTTCAGCTGGCGCTCGAGCAGGTATTCCTTGCCCGAGAAATCGGGGTTGATTTCCTTCTGGCCCTGGAAGACGGCTTTTTCGCGTTCCAGCAGCTGGAGCCCCATGTAGGCAGCTCCCAGGTCACCGCTCACACAGATGAGGTCGGTGTCCTTGGCTCCGTTGCGGTAGACAACCTGGTCGGCATCGGCTTCCCCCAGGCAGGTAATGCTGATGGCCAGTCCGGTAACCGAGGAGGTGGTGTCTCCGCCTACGATGTCGACGTGGTGCAGTTGGCAGGCCAGTTTCAGTCCATCGTAGAACTGCTCCAGGTCTTCAATGCAGAAGCGTTTGGACAGGGCGATGGATACGGTAATCTGTTTGGGAGTACCGTTCATGGCATAGATGTCCGAGAAGTTCACGATGGCCGCTTTGTAGCCCAGGTGTTTCAGCGGAGTATATACCAGGTCGAAATGTACGCCTTCCATGAGCAGGTCGGTGGTGACCAGCACTTGCTTGTCCTTGAACTCCAGTACGGCAGCATCGTCGCCTACGCCGTAGCGGGTTTCCGGGTTCTTCAGTTCGATGTCTTGGGTGAGGTGTTTGATGAGGCCAAACTCACCCAGGGTTGCTATTTCTGTTCGGTTGGTTTCTTGCATGTTTCCTCCTTAGGCTCGGTTAATCAATTCACGCATGATGGTGGTCATCCGGGGTTGGGCTTCGTCGGCCGCCTTCTGTACTTCTTCGTGGCTGACTTCCACAATCTTTCCTTCGACACCCAGGTCGGTGATGACGGATACACCGAATACCTTGATGCCGCAGTGGTTGGCCACGATGACTTCGGGCACGGTGGACATGCCTACGGCGTCAGCTCCCAGGATGCGGAACATCTTGTATTCGGCCGGAGTTTCGAAAGTCGGGCCTTGGGTACCGATGTATACGCCCTGCTGTACCTTGATGCCTTTTTCCTGGGCGATTTCCAGGGCTTTGGCAATGAGTTCCTTCGAGTAGGCTTCGCTCATGTCCGGGAAACGGGGACCGTAATCGATGTTCTTGCCGTGCAGCGGGTGTTCGGGGAAGAAATTGATGTGGTCGGTGATAATCATCAGGTCACCGATTTCAAAGTCGGGATTGGTGCCACCCGAAGCATTCGATACGAACAGGGTCTTGATGCCCAATTCCCGCATCACGCGGACGGGGAAGGTGACTTCCTTCATGGAATAGCCTTCGTAGAAGTGGAAGCGTCCCTGCATGGCCAGGATGTCCTTGTCGCCCAGCTTGCCGAAGATGAGTTTGCCGCTGTGGCCTTCGACGGTCGATACGGGGAAGTTGGGGATATCCTGGTAGTTTATTTCGTATTTATCGGTAATCTCGTGTACCAGACTGCCCAAACCGGTACCCAGAATGATGGCAGTTTCGGGATGGGTGTGCATTCTTGCTTTAAGGAATGCGGCTGTTTCTTGAATTTTTGCTAACATAGTCGGTTATAATTGAGTTAAACTGTTCTTGTTGGTCCTGCAGAAAGGTGATTTCGACAGGAAGTACGTGGATGTAGGGCTTGAGGGCGGCATCCAGGTGAGGGTGTGCAGCCAGACGTACAGCATCTTTTTCCGTGGTGACAATCATCCGCTTCGAAGTGGGCAATTGGTGGAAGCGCTCGCCGATGAGGGCCAAGTCCTTTTCGCTGAAGTCGTGATGGTCGCTGAAAGCCAGCGAGTCGACATGCGAAGTGTATTGCTTGAGTTCCTGGACAATGCGGTCGGGCGATGCAATGCCGGTCACCAGCAGGATATGCTGGTCGGGAGGCAGCTGATTCAGCGGACGACCTGGACTGTCTGCAAAGAGCGGACGTAACTGGCCATAGGTCAGTGTCGTGAAATAAAGCTGCTGGTAGGGATACAGGTCCATCTGCTTGCTGAGCACGCGCAGTTGCATGGGGGTGATGTCGGCCGGACACTTCGTGACAATGACAAGGTGGGCCCGGCTTTTTCCGCTTTCCGGTTCGCGCAGGCGTCCGGCGGGTAACAGGGCATCTTCGCACAGCAGTCGGTGGTAGTCCACCAGCAGAATGTTCAGGCCGGGTTTCACATAGCGATGCTGGAACGCGTCATCCAGGATGATGACTTCCGTGCGGGGATGTACCGATTCGGCGCATAGCTGCTGGATGCCGTGACAACGGTTGCGGTCCACCGCCATATGGATAGCGGGGTATTTCTGCTTCATCTGATAAGGCTCGTCGCCGATTTGGGTCACGGGGGTATCGGGTTGCGCCAATACAAAGCCTTTCGACCGGCGTTTATAGCCCCGGCTCAGAACGGCTACTTGATAGTCGGCTTGCAAGAGTCGGATGAGGTATTCTGTGTGGGGAGTCTTGCCGGTTCCGCCCACAGTGATATTGCCCACCGAAATGACCGGCAGGGGAAACCGTTGTTCCCGGTAGACACCCCAGTCGAATAGCTTGTTGCGCAGCCATACACCGCTGCCATAGAGCCAAGAGGCTGGATAGAGCCAAGGGTTGATATGAGTCGGTTTTTCTCCCATTATAGATGATTTAAAAGACGTTATTGAAGATTGGGCTCGAAGGGCAGTCGGGTCTGAAGGGGCTGTTGTCCGCCTTTCAAGTGTTCCAAGGCTTGGAGGCAAGGGTAAAAACTTCCCAGGTAGTTTCTCAGTTGGGCATTGACGGCATGCTTCTGCGGATTGTTCAGATATTCCATCAGCACATTGTTGCTTTCAGGACGGTGCAGCACGCGATATTGATCCAATCCAGCCAATTGCCGGGCAGCTTCCACAGCTTTGTCGATGCCTCCCAATTCGTCTACCAAGCCGATTTGTTGGGCGGTTTCACCGGTCCATACCCGTCCTTCAGCTATCTTCTGGATCGCTTCTATCGGCAGGTTGCGTCCTTCGGCACAGCGTTTCACAAAAAGTTCGTAGCCTTGGTTGACATGACGTTGCAGGACGGCTTGTTCCTGCGCATTGAACGGTCGGATACCGAGCATACCGATGCCGGCGCCCATATCGGCCATGTCATTGGTCTTGACAACGTCGAAATGTAAGCCTAATTTGTCTTCGAAGAGTTTTTCACCCGAAGGAATCAGACCGAAGATGCCGATGGAACCGGTCAGCGTAGTGGGGTCGGCAAAGATGCGGTTGGCGGCGCACGATATGTAGTAACCGCCTGAGGCTGCATAGTCACCCATCGACACGACTACAGGTTTCTTTTCTTTCAGCCGGACCACTTCGCGCCAAATCTGTTCAGAGGCATAGGCACTTCCACCCGGAGAGTTAACCCGGAGTACCACGGCCTTGATCCGGTCGTCTTCGCGCAATTTCCGCAAGTCACGGGTCACTTTTTGGCCGTCGATGACCGTTTCGGAAGGATTGAATGAGGGGGTAGCACTGTCCACGATGTCACCGGCTGCATAATAGATGGCAATGGCAGGATCCGTAGGAAGGGTCTTGGTGGTGCTGGGGAGATTTTTCATGTCTTCAAGAAACAGAGTACGCAGTTCTTCCTTTTCATCCTGTCCGTTCAATTGTTTCAGGTAGGCGAGGACCTCGTCTTTGTACATCAAAGTATCGGCAAGCCCTGCTTGGATATAGGCTGAGGCCTGGGTCAAGTCCATGAACCGGTTGGCACAGTCGTTCAGTTCGGTGGGGGTCCGCTGGCGGGAAGTGGCTACATCCTGTACCAAGCGGTTCCAAATGGAGTTCAGATATACAGTCACCTGTTCGCGGTTGGCCTCGCTCATTTCGGTAGCGATAAAGGGTTCGACGGCCGATTTATAAGTTCCCACTTTGAACACCTGCACATCGATGCCTGCTTTCTTCAGCAAATCCTTGAAGAAAATGGGTTGGGACGTCAATCCGTGCCAGCCGATGCTGCCTTGCGGGTTGACAATCACCTGATCGGCAACACTGGCCAGGTAGTACATACCTTGCGAGTATTGGTCGGCATAAGCCACCACAAATTTGCCGCTTTCCTTGAATTGAAGCAAAGCCTGGCGGATTTCTTCCAATGAAGCAAACGAGGTGGTCAAGTAAGAAGGTTGCAGGTAGATGCCTTTGATCAACTCGTTTTCCTGGGCCTTTCGGATAGAGGCCAAGATGTCATCCAGCCCATATACCTGATTTTCTTGTCCCCATAGTTGCTGCAGCGGGTTGTCAGTGGTGCGCTCCTGGAGGGTACCTTGGAAATCAAGGACAAAAACGGATGGCTCTTTGATTACGGTGGGAGTTTCGGATGTGGCTATCAGCCCTGCTAGCGACAGGATGCCGAGTACAATACCGATGATGCCGGCCAAAAGTACTCCCAAAAGGCTGGCGAGGGTATATTTCAGAAAATCTTTCATGCGTTTTCGGTTTTGAGGGTTATTATAGTTTGTTGAATCACGAATGAATAAACAAAAATACGTGATTACCCGCATATAAGCAAAAAAGCTGCTTTCTTTTCTTGGGAAATTACGGGAAAATGAGCACCTTTGTTCGGATAATCTTTTCCTGGATTTCTGTTTTTTTTTAATTGAAAAGTGCTATGAAGAAATTATTGTCGCTTCCACCGAATCTGGTGGAGTGTTTTCATGATATAGAAAAAGTTGATCCGGCAGAATGGTTCTGTACGTCTGATCCGGTAGGTAGCAAATTGGGTTCAGGCGGTGGAACAGCTTGGCTGTTAGAGGCTTGTCATCGTCAATGGGCTCCTCATACCGATTGGTTGGCATGGTTGGGAAGCGAGAAGCGTATCCTTTTGCATGCAGGTGGGCAAAGTCGTCGATTGCCGGGGTATGCGCCTTCTGGCAAGGTCCTTACACCGATTCCGGTGTTCCGATGGGCCCGGGGACAGCGTTTGTCGCAGAATCTCTTGTCGCTTCAACTTCCGTTGTACGAACAGATCATGGAGATGGCTCCTGATTCGTTGCATACATTAATTGCCAGTGGGGATGTCTATATCCGTGCCAGTCAACCGTTGCAGCCGATACCTGAGGTAGATGTGGTGTGCTATGGATTATGGGTGGACCCGAATTTGGCAAAAAATCATGGAGTATTCGTTTCGTCGCGGGCTACTCCCGACCGATTGGATTTTATGTTGCAGAAACCAACGGTAGAAGAGTTGGGGCGTCTGATGCAGACACATTTGTTTTTGATGGATATCGGTATTTGGTTGCTGAGTGACCGCGCAGTGGAGCGGTTGGTGAAGCGTTCACACAAGACGGATGGGGATTGGTCTTACTATGACTTGTATGCAGAATTCGGTCAGGCATTGGGCGATCACCCTCGTATCGAAGATGAAGAACTGAATACGTTGAAAGTAGCCATTCTGCCTTTGCCGGGTGGTGAATTTTATCATTATGGCACCAGTCGTGAACTGATTTCCTCGACGTTGGCTGTACAGAATCTGGTACACGACCAACGGGAGATCATGCAGCGCAAGGTAAAGCCCCATCCGGCGATGTTTGTGCAGAATGCAGAAGTGGGATACCCCTTGACGTCAGCAAATTCGGAAATCTGGATCGAGAACAGTTGCGTGGGGAAAGGTTGGACGTTACATCAACAGCATATTGTGACAGGGGTGCCTGTAAACGATTGGCCTTTGGATGTTCCTGCTGGTGTATGTGTGGATGTAGTTCCGATGGATGAGTCTGACTATGTGGCTCGTCCCTATGGCTTTCATGATGCTTTCCGGGGCTCGGTAGAGTCGGAGGATACGATGTTTTTGGGGCACCCGTTCGTTGATTGGTGTGCTGCGCGTGGCGTTGACTTGACTGCCATTGAAGGGGGGCATGACCTGCAGGCGGCTCGTCTTTTTCCTCGCTGCTCTTCGGTGGATGAGTTGGGTTGGGTACTGCGTTGGATGATATCGGAACCTGAATTGATGGAAGGAAAAACTGTTTGGGAGCGTAGTCGGAAATATTCGGCCGATGAGATTTCGGCGGAAGCGAATCTGCGTCGTTTGGCGCAACAGCGGGAAACTTTCCGAATAACGAACTGGCCGGCCCTGGCTGCAAATTACGAGCGTAGCGTGTTCTATCAGTTGAATCTGGAAGATGCTGCCCAATCGTTTGCTGCACATGACCTTTCATTGCCGAATCCGTTGCCTGATGGCACTCCTTTGATGACACGTATCAGTGACAGTATGTTTCGTTCCCGTGTACAGCAATTGAAGGGGTTGGCCTTTCGTGAATATGAAGAGGAAGCTTTCCGCTTGATGAGGGATGGGCTTACGGAAGCAGCTTTGGCCAGTAAGCAGCATCCTGCCTTGTCGGTGTATGCCGATCAAATTGTATGGGGGCGTAGTCCGGTGCGCATCGATTTGGCTGGTGGGTGGACGGATACACCGCCTTTTTGCTTGGCGGAAGGTGGCAATGTGGTGAACTTGGCTATTGAGCTGAACGGCCAGCCTCCTTTGCAGGTGTATGTGAAACCTTCGAGGGATTATCGGGTAATTTTGCGCTCCATTGATTTGGGAGCCATGGAAGTGGTGAGCACGTATGAGGAGCTGCGTCACTTCATGCAGGTGGGTTCTCCATTCTCCATCCCTAAAGCAGCACTGGTTTTGGCGGGTTTCCAACCGGGTTTTTCAGCCGAATCATTCGAGTCGCTGGAGGAACAGCTGAAGGCTTTTGGTTCGGGTATCGAGATTACGTTACTTTCTGCCATTCCGGCTGGTTCGGGATTGGGAACCAGTTCTATCCTGGCTTCGACCGTATTGGGAGCTGTTGCTGATTTCTGTGGATTGAATTGGGATAAGAATGAGATTTGTAACCGTACGCTTATTCTCGAGCAATTGCTGACGACGGGCGGTGGCTGGCAAGATCAGTATGGGGGCGTGCTGCGAGGTGTCAAACTGTTGCAGACACAGGCTGGTATGGATCAAAATCCATTGGTTCGCTGGTTGCCTGATTATCTGTTTACTGCGACGGAATATCGCCAGTGCCATCTGTTGTACTATACTGGCATTACGCGTACGGCCAAGGGTATTCTGGCCGAGATTGTACGCAGTATGTTCTTGAACTCGACCGGACATCTGCAGCTGTTGGGGCAGATGAAGATGCATGCGATTGATTTGTATGAAGCGATCCAACGGGGGCATTTCAGCGAGATGGGGCGCTTGGTGGGCAAGACCTGGCAGCAGAACCAGTTACTGGACTCAGGTACGAATCCCGCTTCGGTGCAGGCTATCATTCGCCGTATCGAAGATTATTGTTTGGGGTATAAACTTCCGGGTGCTGGAGGCGGCGGTTATCTGTATATGATAGCCAAGGATCCCGAGGCGGCTTTACGCATTCGCTCCATCTTGAACCAGAATCCACCCAATAGCTGTGCTCGCTTTGTGGATATGTCTTTGTCGAACCAAGGATTGCAAATCAGTCGCAGCTGACGGGCTACGGCAGTAGGTGGTTTCTGGATGTGGAATTTGAGTGACGAGGATTAATGGGTAATGATGAATTGGCGGCAATCGGCTGCTGAAGGTGGTTGATTTATGTGCAATTCACTTGTGAAAACCGTTCCATAAAGCACCTATTTGGGCGGCTGTGTCTTCCAAATTTTTTCGGGCTTCTTCTGGTCTCATGGCCTCTTGCAGACTCATGGGACCTGGAGTGATGGAAAATACGGCCTGGAAGCCTGCTTGATTTAATGTGGGCACATCTTCTACGCTCCCTGCCAGAATGATGGTGGGGAGCTTTTGTTTTTGAGCAGCTTGAAGTATAGCAAAGGGAACTTTCCCCAAAAGGGTTTGGCAGTCGCTTTTCCCTTCCCCTGTTAAAACAAGGTCTGCCCCCTTCAGATGTTCCTGGAAATGTAGGGCTTGCAAAAGCAGGTCGGCTCCAGGTTTGAGGTCAGCATGGAGAAAGGCCAATAAGGTTCCTCCCAATCCACCGGCTGCGCCAGCCCCCGGATGGTCGGCGAAGCGGACTTTACGGGTTGTTTCTATTATTGTGGCCAGGTGTCGAAGTCCGGCATCAAGCTGGGTGACCATGGTCTCATCAGCCCCTTTCTGTCGAGCAAAAACATGGGCAGCTCCTTGGGACCCATAGAAAGGATTCCGTACATCACAGGCTACGGTAATATGAGATTCGCACAAGGCAGGATGTGCTTGGGTATCATCGATGTAGGATACTTTTTCTAAGATTTGTCCTCCTGTTCCGAGGAGCTGCCCTTGGGCATCGTAGAAACGATATCCTAAGGCTTGAAACAAACCGAGTCCAGCGTCATTGGTAGCACTTCCGCCGATACCTAAAATGAAATTTCTGCAGCCTCTGTCTAAAGCATCCCGTAGGAGTTCACCTGTACCATAAGTGGTGGTAATCCATGGGTTGCGCTTATCTACGGGGACAAGTGGCAGTCCACTGATAGCGGCCATTTCGATAAAAGCGGTGTTTCCATCTGCAGAGAGGGCATAGCGGGTATTGCGTAGCTTCATCAGTGGATCGTGGGCCTGGAGATTTATGGACAGGCCTTGGTGGATATCAACCAGGACGTCCAGCAACCCTTCTCCTCCATCGGCAATGGGGAGAACGATAGTTTGGCAGTTGGGACAGCTGCGGTGAATACCTTGTGCAGCGGCGGCCCCCGCTTCTGCGGAGGTCAAACTGCCTTTAAATGAGTCGATGGCAATAATTACTTTTTTCA
>AMCI01001305.1_pt1 | contig 12172 bp, 10 predicted proteins | sample 419838 | NCBI WGS metagenome assembly AMCI01 (sample SAMN01090643, study PRJNA158313) | gut metagenome
AATAGAGATATTCTATTGTGTATGCGGATTTAGTTAATCAGGTAAAATTATAAATTTGTGTAGTTCGGCAAGAGTTGTTTTGCCGAACTTTTTTTATAGCGCTCCCTATGGACAGAAGTTTCTTTTTTGTCTTTCTACGTTGATTTTTTCCTCTACTTTTATGTATTTTTGTGGGGTTGAATCCCATTTTTAGATTACTAACTATGCGTTTATATACTAAAGAGGAGTCCGTAAAGCGGATGAATAAACTGGGGGCCTTGCACCGACCTTTTATTTTTGTAATAAATTATAATCAGGATGCTTCGTATATCGAGGAGCCGGATACGGTGGATAGTGCCGAACTGCTGTTTGATTTCAATGGCTACAGTAATGCAACTGAAGCAGTTTTTTGCGGAACGGATGAGGGGGAACAGACCACTCGGGAGGAGAAAAGCAAGAGAGACAGTTTGCAAGCGGCGAAGAACCCTGAGGAGAAGGGGGGTACTTCCTGCATCATTGTATCGCCCGTCTTCTGGCAACCATATCCCCAACCGTTTGATTCTTATCATTTTTCTTTTCAGATAGTGCGCGATCATATCTTGGCTGGAAACAGTTTCCTGACCAACTTGACTTGTGAAACTTTGGTGGAAACCAATCTTACTCTGAAGGCTATTTATGAGCGTTCACACGCCATGTATAAGTTGTGGGTGAAGGATGCGTTTACCGTTTTTTCTCCGGAAATTTTTGTCCGTATCCACAGCGGGATGATTTATTCTTATCCGATGAAGGGAACTATTGATGCGTCCCTCCCCAACGCTGTTCAATGTTTGATGGAGGATGAGAAAGAGGCTGCCGAACATGCCACCATTGTGGATTTGATTCGCAATGATTTGAGTATGATAGCCGATCGGGTGCATGTGTCGCGTTACCGCTACGTTGATACCTTGCACACCAACCGGGGGGATATCTTGCAGACTAGTTCGGAAATTCAAGGTGTTTTGCCGGATGATTTTTATCCTCAGTTGGGCAGTTTGTTGTTTCGACTGCTCCCGGCTGGTTCTATCACGGGAGCACCTAAGAAGAAGACTATGGAGATTATTCGGGAAGCTGAAACGTATCAACGCGGATTTTACACGGGTATCATGGGCTATTTTGACGGAGAGAATCTCGACAGTGCTGTGATGATTCGTTTTGTGGAGCAGCGGGATAATCATTTATTCTTCAAGAGCGGTGGTGGAATTACTTTTCAAAGTGATGCGGTGAGTGAGTATAACGAAATGAAACAGAAGGTGTATGTGCCAATTTATTGAGTCGATAAGGATAGAGGATGGCAGGGTCTGTCGGTTGCAGCTGCACACGGAACGTTGTAACCATACGCGCGCTGTTTTTTGGAAGGAGGAGCCTTTTGTAGATTTGCAATCGATGATTGTTGCTCCGATGGAAAGGGGAATTTTTAAGTGCCGCATCGTTTATGGCAGAGAGATAGAGGAGGTGACTTACACTCCCTATCAGATGCGGCAGGTGAATGCTTTACGTTTGGTTGTAGATGATACCGTTGACTATACTTATAAAAGTACGGATCGGGAGGCATTGAACCGCCTTTATGCCCAACGTGATGGAGCTGATGATGTGTTGATAGTGAAGCAGGGGCGCTTGACGGATACCTCCATTGGCAATGTCGCTTTTTTTGATGGGCAAAAATGGCATACTCCTTTGCATCCGTTACTAAAGGGCACCATGCGGGCTTTTTTGATTGAGCGTAAGGTGATAGAGGAGAAGGATATATTTGTAGCAGACTTGAGAAGTTATTCTAAAATAATGATTTTTAATGCAATGATTGATTGGGGAAATCTTTGCATACCTGTAGATAATCTGTATGGGGGAAGTCCTTGTTTTACTTTTAGATAATTCGTGCAAGGTATATAACATTTTTTAACTGATGGAAATGCTTAAACTTGTGAACATTTCTCTTCTGTCATCTGTTATATTAATGCGTTTTTTTCATAGCAATTAATATAAGGTTAATTACAGAAGAGGGTACTTCACTTGCGAAAGCCAGAGTACCTGAGTACGTCAGAACAGAAGAGTCTGTTTTTTTGATGAATGTGTTTGAGAGGGTGTGTCGTTTAAACGATACACTCTCTTAGTTTTTTGTATGCTTGAAGGGAATATTGCTGCAGTGTTACAGCCGGAGGACAATGTAGTGCATAGGGTAGGATGTGACAATTCGTTCAAAATTAGTTTTTAAACTTTACGGAGAAAAGAAATTAAAGCCGTATCTTTGCGCACATGACTGCTGAAGATATTTACAAAACAATTGCTGAACCTGCGGAAGGTATTTATACTGAGAAGCGGAGCAAGTTTATCGCTATCGCGCTTCCGGTGCGATCGCTTGGCGAGATAAAGGCGCATCTTGAAGCGTATCAGAAGAAGTATTATGATGCTCGCCATATGTGCTATGCCTACATGCTGGGGTCGGACCGAAAAAACTTTCGTGCCAACGACAACGGTGAGCCTTCCGGTACGGCAGGAAAACCCATATTGGGTCAGATCAACTCGAATGAATTAACGGATATTTTGATTATAGTAGTCCGCTATTTTGGGGGGATTAAGTTAGGTACCAGTGGCTTGATTGTAGCTTATCGTGCTGCAGCGGCTGAAGCCATTGCAGCCGCTACTGTGATTGAGAAAACGGTGGATGAGGAGGTTTCTGTGATGTTTGAATATCCGTTTATGAATGATGTGATGCGTATTGTGAAGGAGGAAGAACCGGAAATTCTGGAACAGACGTACGACATGGATTGTAGTATGACATTGCGTATTCGTCGTTTGATGATGCCCAGACTGAGAGTACGGCTCGAAAAGGTGGAAACACTGCGTTTTATCGGTGAGGAGGAAGAGAAGCTCCCTTGACGGGAGCGCAAAGTAACAAAGAAGGTAATATAAGAAGCAAAATATATGGCATTTGAAGCAACAAAAAGAGAATGGTGTGAACTATATACTTTTTTTCGCCTGTTGGCAGATGGTAAAGTAGTGTTGGGTACGGAAGAAGCGAAAGCCGGAGAAATGAGTTGGCCTGTAGCCATGATTCAGCGTGAGGAGCACGACGGTCCTCGGCGTTATTACATTGAAAAAGATGTGATACGCATGGAAAATGAAGTGGGTGTGAAATCGATGCTGCGTGAAGATTTCGGTGTGGTAGCCGATTTGATTTTGCAGGCTGTAAAGGCTTCTTCAGTCAATGATGTGATGTCGCCCGATGGGGTAGAAGAGTTTTTGGATGAGGCCAATATCTTCGACCTGGAGGCTAAGACCGATGACCGTACTGATTTCTCCGTTGCTTTTTGGAATTCCGAGGCTCCGCTTACGGGTTTCATCGTGCGTTCTCGTTTGAGCGCTATGAACCCTTTGCTCGATGGAGGACGGACGGCTAATTTAAAACTTGAGCAGAGCGGCATCAAGTTTGCTACTCCCACGGTAAATAAAATCAATGCTTTACCTGAATCGCCCAATGAAGTGGCCGAGCGGATGATGATGATTGAGCGGCTGGGGGGAGTACTGAAGTATTCGGATGTGGTCGATCGGGTGTTCCGGAGCAATCTGCTTATGATTGATTTGCATTTCCCTCGTGTGCTGGCTGAAATGGTGCGTATTATGCACTTGGATGGCATGACGCGTGTGAGCGAACTGACAGAAGTTATCAAGCAAATCAATCCGCTGAAGATTAAAGACGAACTGATTAACAAGCACCGCTTTTATGAATTTAAAATGAAGCAGTTCTTGATGGCATTGGCTTTGGGTATGCGTCCGGCTAAGATTTACAACGGACAGGATTCGGCCGTGGAAGGGATGCTACTGGTGGATGGCAGCGGAAAGGTGATTGGCTATCATAAGTCACAGAAGCAGGTGATGGAAGATTTTCTATTCCTGAATTCCCGTTTTGAAAAGGGATCGGTGGAGAAGGACAAATATGGTTTTCTGGAGAAAGAAAACGGAGTGTATTATTTCAAGTTGAATGCTAAAATCGGGTTGGTGAAACGCTAGAGTACTTTGCAGAATCGTATCTCATCATATGGGGCATAGAATGAAGGCTTATACAACCCAGTTTTATTTACAGGAGAGACAGGATGAAAACAAATGAAGTTTTGGAAAATATCAAGGCGCGTCGCAGTGTACGTGCCTATACGGATTGTCAGTTGGCAGAAGAGGACTTGATGGCGATTGTAGAAGCGGGCACGTATGCACCCAACGGGATGCATTACGAGACGTGGCATTTTACGGTCATTCAGAATCAGGATAAACTTGCGGAACTGAATAAACGCATCAAAGGTGCATTTGCCAAGAGTGAGGATGCTCGTTTGCAGGAACGTGGTCATAGTGAAACATACTGCTGTTATTATCATGCACCCTCACTGGTGATTGTATCCAATGAATCTACCCAATGGTGGGCTCCGATGGATTGTGCGTGTGCCATTGAAAATATGTTTTTAGCAGCGCAGTCGCTGGGTATTTCTTCCTGCTGGATTAATCAGCTGGGCACTACCTGCAACGATCCTGAAGTGCGTGCTTTTATCACCTCATTGGGTGTTCCTGAGCATCATCAGGTGTATGGCTGTGTTGCTTTGGGGTATGCTGATCCTCAGTTGTCTTTAAAAGAAAAGCATATTAAGAAGGGTATTGTAACCTTGGTGAAGTAAAAAATGTTTATTATCGGATAAACTAAAAAATAACCCCTGCTAACATGGGTCGTAGCAGGGGTTGTTTTTGGTTTTCTATTATTTTATGGCGTTAGCCATCCGTCTAACTGGCATCAGCTAGCTTTCAGTCGAACGTGCCGTAGCGGGTAGGCAGCAGTTTGCGGTCGCCCAACGTATTGTCTACACGAGCTACGTTTACCCAAAATTTGTTCTCACGCACACTTTCAATCGGGTAGGCAGCTTTCGAACGGGTATAAGCGTGTTTCCAGTTATCGCTCACAATTTCATACTCGGGGTGAGGTGCATTAATCAGCACATTGTCTTCCTTGTCGGCTTCTCCGTTCTTCACCTCTTCAATTTCTTTCCAGATGTTGAACATAACATCCACGAAGTTGTTCAGCTCTGCTAAACTTTCACTTTCGGTAGGCTCAATCATCAATGTGCCATGTACAGGGAAGGAAAGAGTAGGCGCATGATAACCATAGTCCATTAAGCGTTTGGCAATATCATTTTCGGTGATTCCTGTTTCTTCATGAATCTTGCGGCATTCCAAAATCATTTCGTGTCCTACGAAGCCGTTAGCTCCCCGGTAAACGATGCCGTAGGTGTCCTTCAGACAGGCTGCCAGATAGTTAGCGTTGAGGATAGCTGTTTTTGTGGCTTTCGTTAGGCCCTCAGCACCCATCATACGGATATATCCATAGGTGATAGGCAAAATGCCTGCACTGCCAAACGGAGCAGAAGCTACCTGATTTTGTGTGTTACCGAAAATGCTATGTCCCGGAAGGAAAGGCACTAAATGTTTGGCCACACAGATAGGACCCACACCAGGACCGCCGCCACCGTGAGGCGAAGCGAACGTCTTGTGTAAGTTCAGGTGGCACACGTCTGCACCGATGAATCCGGGGTTAGTGAGCCCCACCTGTCCATTCATGTTGGCACCATCCATATACACTTGCGCACCACAGGCATGGATGATGCGGCAAATCTCTTTGATTTCCGTTTCGAAGATACCGTGTGTAGACGGATAGGTTATCATCAGCGCAGCCAAATCGTTTTTGTTTTCTTCGGCTTTAGCCCGCAAGTCATCCATGTCAACATTACCCTGATTATCGCAGGCACAGGTCACCGTCGTGAATCCTGCCTGAACGGCAGAAGCCGGGTTGGTGCCATGGGCAGAGGCCGGAATCAGGATTTTATTGCGGTGCCCTTGTCCAATGTGTTCCAAATAAGCCCGGATAACGCGCAGTCCGGTATATTCGCCGGCAGCACCTGCATTGGGTTGCAGACTTACTCCAGCAAATCCAGTGATGATTTTCAAGTCTTCACTTAAGTTGTGAATCAATTCACGATAGCCGGCAGCTTGGTCTTCAGGCACCAGCGGGTGCATTTCCATGAATGCGGCACAACTCAGCGGAAGCATTTCAGCAGCGGCATTCAGCTTCATGGTGCACGAACCCAGCGAAATCATAGAGTGAGTGAGGGAAATATCTTTGCGGTCCAAGCGCTTGATGTAACGCATCATTTCCGTTTCTGTGTGATATTTGCAGAACACTTCGTGAGTGAGGAAGGACGAGGTGCGTTTCAGCGACTGTCGGATGATGCACTGTTCGGGAATATCTTCAATTTTCTGATAATCTTTTCCTGCGGCAATGGCAAAAATAGAAAGCAGCGTGCTTGCTGCAGCGATATCAGTGGTTTCATCAATGCTGAATCCTACATCGCCGTTGTCATAATAGCGCAGATTCACTTCTTTACTCAAGGCAATGGTACGAATCTGCTGGGCAGACAACTGCTCGGGCAGTGCAAAGCGCAGGGTGTCAAAGTATTGTGCATTTAATTGGCGATATCCGAACTTTTGAACTTCTTTATCTAGGTAGACCGCAATGCTGTGGATGCGGGAAGCGATGTTGAGGATACCTTCCTGTCCGTGATATACTGCATAGAATCCGGCCATCGTGGCAAGCAGAGCCTGGGCAGTACAAATGTTTGAAGTAGCTTTTTCTCGTTTGATGTGCTGCTCGCGTGTTTGCAGCGCCATCCGGTAGCACAACTTGCCGTATTTGTCTTTCGACCATCCGATGATTCGTCCCGGCATATTTCGCTTGTATTCATCACGCGTAGCGAAATAGGCTGCCGACGGACCGCCATAAAACACAGGAGTACCTAGCCGTTGGCTGCTTCCAAACACGATGTCTGCCCCCCATTCACCCGGAGGAGTGAGCAAAGCCAAACTGAGGATGTCGGCAGCCACAGCTACTTTGCAGTCAGCTTCGTGTGCTTTTTGCGTAAAGGTAGCGTATTCCTCTGCGCTTCCGCTTGCATTGGGATACTGCAGCACGCAGGCAAACACGTCGGGAGTAAATTCAAATTCGCTGTATTTCCCCACGCGGAGTTCAATGCCTTGGGGCACTGCCCGGGTAGTCATCACAGCCAGTGTTTGAGGAAAAATCTGCTCGTCTACAAATACCACGTTCACTCCGGCTTTCTGCTGAGCCCGTGAACGCAGGTGGTACATCATGGTCACTGCTTCAGCTGCAGCCGTACCTTCATCAAGCAATGAGCAGTTGGCGAGCGGCATAGCGGTGAGATCACTGATGACAGTCTGGAAGTTCATCAATGCTTCCAGGCGTCCTTGGGATACCTCTGTCTGATAAGGTGTGTAGGAAGTGTACCATACGGGGTTTTCAAATACATTGCGCTGAATCACAGCCGGTGTAATGGTGTTATACCACCCCTGTCCGATGTATGTAGTAAACAGTTTGTTCTTGCTTGCCAGCGATGAGATGTGTTTGGCAAATTCATATTCCGTCAGCGGGGCATTTAAACCCAACGGCTTTTTTAAGCGGATGTTGGCGGGAATGGTTTGATCAATCAGTTCGTCTAACGACCGTACGCCTATTTTTTTGAGCATCACGGCTGTGTCTTGTTCATTAATGCCGATGTGACGGCTTGCTAACAAATCGGTTTTCATGTTATTAGAAAAATTAGAGTGTTATCTAAAATAGTAGGAATTATCGTCTCAACTATATTTAAACCTATATCCAGACAGCGTGTTGAATACAAAAAATCAAACTGCTATCTGAAAAAAGGATTTTCGGCTTTTTCTACTCCGATGGTAGTGGGAGCTCCATGGCCTGGATACACTACAGTATCATGGGGCAACACAAAAAGACGGCTGCAGATGCTTTCTATCAGTTCGTCGAAATTGCCTCCGGCTAAATCAGCACGGCCAATGCTGCCTTGAAACAGCACATCGCCCGAAAACATGCAGTGATTGTCCTTACTGTAAAAAACTAAGCTTCCGGGAGAGTGCCCCGGTACGTGAATAGCCTCCAACTGGCAGTTGCCGAAGGTGATGATATCTCCGTCGTGCAGATATCCGCCCAGAGACACCGGCTTTTCTTGTAGTTGGAATCCGAACATGCGGCTTTGCTTGGGAGCCTCATCAATCAGGAACTCGTCTGCTTTGTTGGCTTCGGCCGACAGCCCGAATTCTTTCAGCATAAACGGATTGCCGAAGATATGGTCTAAGTGGAGGTGAGTGTTCAGTAGATGCTTCACGTTCAGCTGGTTGCTGAGGATAAAATTCTTCAGTGCCCGTTTTTCCTCATCGTAGAAACAGCCCGCGTCTATGACCACAGCTTCTTTGGTTTCATCCCATATCACATAGCAGTTTACGGGAAACATATTAAATTCAAACCTTTTGATTTTCATGGTTTCTAATGTACTAAATCTCGAGTGATGGTTTTATATAAAAATAAGTGGGTACGCTTAGATAGGTACATACACCACTTTTTTTGTCTGGAAGAACTCTTCCTTAAAATTGTTGCTCAAATGATGAATTATGACTTTGTTTTTGAAAGGCATGGTTTCGTGTTCCAATTCGCCTCCTTTCAGACAAATCAGTCCGTTGGGTAGCGCATTTTGCTGCTTGGGTGAGATGTTTTTCTTGATGATTTTCATCAAATCAGCCAGCGGCATCACAGCACGGCTCACCACAAAGTCGAATGTTTGTTTTTCTTCCTGAGCGCGGGCATGACGGAAGGAAACATTATTCAGACCGATGGCAGTGGCTACTTCAGTGGCCACACGTACCTTCTTTCCGATGCTGTCTATCAGATGGAAATGGGTGTGTGGAAACAAAATCGCCAATGGAATGCCCGGGAATCCTCCGCCGGTGCCTAAGTCCATCACGCGGGTTCCGGGGCGGAACTGAATCATTTTGGCTATGCCCAGCGAATGAAGCACATGATGTTCGTACAAATTTTCAATGTCTTTGCGTGAAATGACGTTGATTTTAGCATTCCAATCGATGTAAAGATCGTAGAGCGCAGCAAATTGCTTCTGCTGTTCTTCTGTGAGATTCGGGAAGTATTTCTGTATGATTTCCACTTGTTCTTTCATAAAGTTAAATGAATCGTCGTCCTATTAGATGAGTCTTTATTAGTAAAATTAATTTTTCAGATCTCCTAGAATGGGGCTGCTGCCCAACAAATGTTCCATTACGGCATAAGGAAGGGTTACTTTTACTGCCCCCATGGCATAAGGAGTGATTTCATATACATTGTAATGGAAAGTGATTCCTTTTTTGCTTAAGTAGAAGTTGTCTGTAGGAGCAATCTCACCGGTGGAGCCGTAGCCCAAATCTTCCAGTGCCTCATGAGTGGTCACTTTATTATCAGCCATCAGCTGATTCCAAATCAAGTCGGTGAGTGGTTCTTCGTAGTCTCCCACAAACAAATCGTCCAAACGGAGCGGACGCATCAAGGTGAGGTCGAAGTTTAGATAACTGGTCATGTAAACACCATGCGCTCCTCCGGTATATTCGTTATAGTCGATGCGATACACTAGTAAATCTTTTTCGTATAGTTGCACGTGGCTTTCAACTCCTTTATAGTAAGAGTACCATGCTCCGATAGAGGATTCGTCTTCCTTGTTTTTTTCGTCCTCCAAATACATGGGCTCCAAATCTTTGCGGTAGGTGTTGATGTAATTCTTCTTATATTGCGTCACCACTTGTTCGGGCTTTTCTCCGATGTATTTTTCTCCGAAGCAGGCAGAGATGAAGTACGCATTCAGGGTATCTTTCAAGGTTTCGTCTGTAGACTGAACCGGGTAGGCATAATTAATGATGAGGTTGCATGCAGGCTTGGCGGCATCTTCAAACAGATGGGCTGTTTCATTCACTTGAATGCTGTCAAATTGCAAAGCGCCTGTGTTTTGGCTCATCTTCTTATTACAAGAAAATAAAAAAACACCTGCTGAAAGAAGAACTGCAAGTAGACTGACATATTGCTTTTTCATGTTTTTTTTACTGTTATGATTAAACTTTTGTTTTTTAACTTCACATATGACAAATATAAGCGAATTTCATGAATCACACCAATAAATTCAGAAAAAAATCAGTAGATTTTAGCTAATTATCTCAAAGAAAGGATTCTATTTCTTATGTCTGCTAAGGAATTCTATGAGCGTATTTTTTAATTGAAAATGAAAAGTGTAATCTAGCGCTAGCTGCTAGTCGCAAGCTGAAAGCCATACTCTTTAATGTAATCCATCTTCTCTCATTGCATTGGTGTAGATGTTTTCAGGACGACTGTTTTAGCAAGCTTGTCAATCAGTTATTTGTTTCTGAATTCCAATGGAGTCATCCCTACATAGCGCTTGAAATATTTGCCGAAAAACGAAGCACTGGGGAAATTGAGCGAATAGGCTATTTCCTGAATGTTCATATTGGTTCCTTTGAGTTTCGTTTTGGCATCCATGATGACTACATAGGCAATGGTGTCGAGCACATTTTTCCCTGTAACCTGCCTTACGGTGGTGCTGAGATGCTGGAGAGAAATGCCTAGTTTGTCAGCGTAGAACTGAGCGCGGCGTTCGGTGCGGTAATTCTCATTGATGCATTGAATCAACCGGTGGCAGATGTCTTTCTTGCGGTTGGGGCAGTTTTCCTTGTTGTTGTATTGATAGCTGGAGTATAGCAGTCGCACACTGGTGAGGATGGTTTGTAGGGAGAGTTCGGCCAGTTCAGGAGCCATGTTGAAATGTTCGTTGCAACTGGCGCTTGAAATCAGTTCAATGTACTTTTTTAAGTAGTCTACTGTCTCTTTTCCCAATGTAACTACGGGTTGTTCCATCACTTTTGTGTAGGCATTGCCGATATTTTTCATCACGTCGATACGTCCCACACACTGGGCTGAGAATCCGGCAAAGTAAAGACGGACCTTTTCAGTTCTTTCTTTAAACTGGATGATGGTGCCTGGTAAGAGGGTAATCATATCGTTGGGGTGAATTTCATAGTCGAGCAGATTGATGGAAGCTTTCATAGTGCCCTCCACACAGATGGCTATGATGCAAGCTTGCAATCGGCACGACTGCTTATATATATTAAGTATGTCCTCATTTACGTCTGTCCATGCCAGCACTTCGGTAGGTAAATCTACCTGAGGAAAATCCATATTCATTGCTGCTTCTTTTAATGATTCCATATTACAAAATTAGCAGATTTTTATGAAATCTCATAGTGAAAAACATATAATTCCTGCTTGTTTTTGATACAGATATGAAAAATGGAACATTTTTATAAAAAAATGACCTTGCACAATCATTGATTTAGTAGTTACTTTGTAGCCGTTATTTGAAGGTAATTGGTGTTTAGTTCTTAAAAATGGAATATTCGTTGTATGAACGGACCTTTTAACTAAACTACCAACTAATTTAATTGTAATTTTAAATTTGTTATGAAGAAAAATTTATTTTTTTTGTTTGCGCTGATTTGCTCAGTGAGTTTGTTTACCGCATGTAGTGATGATGATGATGATGACAAAAAGGGCGGTAATGATATTGAACTGATTTCAGGACCGATGGTAGGTACTTGGCAACTGGCTGATATTGTGAAGGATGATACGGATAGCTTTGTTTCTGGTCCGGTAGACATGGTATGGGAAGCTCCTAAAGGTACTATGCTGGGATTCATGCAGGTAAAAGAGATTCCTCTTTTGGCCAGTTCTTTGGCTTCAGGTATGCTGGTTCAGGTGTTGAAAGACATCACATTAAGAGCTGACGGTAATATTTTGGCTACTTATTCAGAAAAGGCTCCTTCGATGGGTAGCGAACCGGTTGTTCCTGAATGGAAAGAATCTGAAGTAGGTTATGCTACTTGGCAAAAAGTGGACGACAGCAAAATCCTCGTTTTCTTGAACCTTGAAAAGATTATGGGTGCTAAGAACCGTGCAGACAACAATCCTCTCCTTGCAGTGTTGGAAATTGTGAAGAATGGTATCCCTGTAAACATCCGTTATGATGAGCAGCAGAATCCTACGTTCTTTGTTGATAAAGCGTTGACAGACAAATTAGTTCCTCTAATTCCGCAGCTGGTAGGTCACATTCCCGATGATGCTTTAGGTCAGATTACTCCGCTTGTTAAGATGATGTTGAATGCCGTTCCCGATGCAATGAAGGTAACTACTAAATTTGAAGTAGGCATGAAT